>OLLO01000732.1_pt1 | contig 21209 bp, 12 predicted proteins | sample 1604551 | NCBI WGS metagenome assembly OLLO01 (sample SAMEA104055720, study PRJEB20765) | soil metagenome | biome: Arctic tundra; feature: Polygonal ground; material: soil | place: USA | collected 2011-09 | depth 0-0.5 m
TGAACAATGACTGGATTTTATCCCGGCATTCTGCTAATGTATTTTTCCATTTGTTTTACCTGGTCAACAATTTGGGGAGTAGTTGGTTTTAGCTTTTTTACTTTTCTAAAATATTCTTTTGCCGCCCTGAACTCTCTTTTGTTTATCATGATGGAAGAAAGCTGTAAGTATGCAGCAGCCTCATTCTCTTTATCCGGTAAGCCTGAGCGGATCGCCTGCCTGATATAACTTTCAGCCTCCTTAATATTTCCTTTTTGCATTGACAACATGCCAAGTTGTAATTTGTTCGCACCTTCTGCTTCTTTCATCGGGCTGCCTAATGAAAGGCTTTTTTTCATGTGAGTTTCTGCAGATGCATAATCCTTTTTTACCATAGCAAGATTTCCCTTGATGGTAAAATAAACCGAGCGAACAGGTTTAATAAGTAATCCGGGGAACCAGATTGAATTGATAACTTTTTCAGCGCCTTCCATATCTCCTGATTCCATATAACCCTGTATCAAACGCATCGGCCCAAATAAAAAATGACCAACAATAAAAACTACTGCAATCAAATACAAAATAAAGGATGGCCAAAAGCTTGTTTGTATATTTACCCCAATGGCAGCAATTAATAATATACCCCCCAGCAATAACCGGTATTTAATAATAAAATTCATAAACTTCATGAGAAAAAATTAAGCCCGCCCGGCTGAACGCCGTTCGGACGGGGGTGCAAAGATACAGTTAGCAAACAGATTTATAGAGATAATGAACAGCAGAATGCTTTATTTTTGCAGTCCTCAAAATTGGTCCCGTACCTGCCTGCCGGTAGGCAGGGTTCAATGCCCGCCCGGCTGACGCCAGTCGGACGGGGATAGAATATCCCGCAGGCAAAGTGGCCCGGTAGTTCAACGGATAGAATAGGAGTTTCCTAAACTCTAGATACAAGTTCGATTCTTGTCCGGGCTACTTTGCAATGCGGAACTAAACTTTAGATGCAAGTTCGATTCTTGCCAGGACTACCAAACCTTTCCTGTAAAAGCCTGTAATTCTCAAAGATTATAGGCTTTTTTATTTGCATTGAGTAACGTCTGAGTAACGTAGTATAGAGGTATTAAGTTTTTTTGAGGTTAAGTTGGAAAGGTTTTATTATTTCGAAAAGTACGGGGCCTACCCATAAATCTTAATATTTTTTGTCAAGTTTCTTCATCCGTCTTATCTATATCATCTGTATCATCTGTATCATTGCTTTCTCCCAATAACAAATTAACTTCCTTATTTGGCAATATTTCAAATGATTTTAAAGTTTTTTGAATTTGCCTTGTTCGGGTGCCAACAAGTTTTTCGATTTCATCTCCTGCATCTGCAATTTTTACTTGTGCCTTTTTTAATACATCACCAAACTTGTTGAACTCAGTCTTAACTGCATTAAGGGTATTTTTAATTTCTCCGCTTCGTTGTTCCAATGCCATTGTCTTGTAACCAAAAGAAATTATTGCAAGTATTGCTGACAGTGTTGTTGGTCCTGTTAAAATAATCTGATACTCTCTTTGCAATGTTTCCATCAATGCCGGTCTGCGAACTGCTTCTGCATACAAACCTTCAATCGGTAAAAACAACAAACCAATTTCTGATGTGTCGGGTGGGTTGATATATTTTTCATGAATGTCTCTTGCTGCTTTCTTGATTGCGTTCTCCAACGCTTTACCTGCTGCATCGGCCGCAACTGAATCACTGGCTTCATAAGCTGCAAGCAAAGCGTAATAATCTTCAATCGGAAATTTTGAATCAATCGGCATCAACAAAATCTTGTTGTCTTGGTTTTGCTGTGGAATTTTAATTGCGAATTCTACTCTGTTGTTTGTTCCTTGTTTTGTTATCGTGTTTATTTCATACTGTTCGGGTGCAAGTATCTGTTCCAAAATATTTGACAACTGAATTTCTCCAAGTGTGCCTCTTGTTTTTACATTGCTCAAAACTTTTTTCAAATCACCAACACCAACTGCTAACGATTGCATTTCACCCAACCCTTTATGTACTGATTCTAAATTCTTACTTACTAACTCAAATGATTGTGTTAATCGTGTCTCTAAAGTTTTTTGCAATTTTTCATCAACTGTGTTTCGCATTTCTTCCAACTTCTTTTCATTTCCCTCTTGCAAATTCTTTATTGAAGTTTCCAATGTTTTCTTGATACTGTCTAACTTTTCGCTATTCGCAACATTCTGTGTTTGCTGTTGCTTATTGAAATCAGAGAAATTCTCTCTGAGTTTCTCTTTGTAATCTTTCAGAGCATCACTCAACTCATTCTTAAACGCTTCTAAATTTTCTCTTAGTTCCTTTCTACTCTCCTTGCTGTTTGTTTCAATTGTTGTTTGAAATGAAACAAATTTTTCTTCAACTGATTTTGTGAGTGCTGTGAGTTGCTCTAAAAAAGTTTGAGTGAAAGTGTTTATTTGTTTGCCAACTTCTTCTCTTAAATCTTTTGAACTTTGTGCTGTCTCTGAACGGTTTGTTATAAACTCCCCTTTCAAATTTGCTTCTGTGTCTTTCAGGTTTTGAGTAAGTGAACTGATTGAATTTTTTATTTCAGTCAATTCATTGCCTGAATCTTTTTTTGCTGCATTGAGTGTAAGAACGATGTTTACGATTACGAGAAGCGCAAGAACGGCAAGTATGATATAGATCAGCATGATAGTTTTTGAATATTACTATTTTTTATCAATTTTCTTTTTCTCTTTTGCAGGAGGCAGGAAATTTTCGGATGTAATTATACGCTTTCCTGTTTTCTGTTCCAATGCAAGCCGCGCATTCTTAGCTATTCTTCCGCCTTTCTTTCCTGCGGTTGCGTTTTGCTTTAAACCTTTGGCTTCTTTGGTTTCTGCTATTTGTCTTGTAGAAAGTTCTGCAAGCGCTGTAAAAATAAGTTCCGCTTCACTCATGTCGTCACGAAGATTTTGTGTTTTCAGCCCTTTCAAATCTTTGTGCTTCTTTACTGTTAATCCTGTCCATTCCTGGTGAATGATGTTGGTGAGAAAAGCAAATTCGTCCGACTGCTCCACACCGCTTTGCTTCCAGTAATCAGTAAGTTTGTTTCGCGTTTCCTGCCCGGTCATGCGCTGCTGAACCCACTTTTCGCTTCTACCCAATCGTTGCCAGTTTTCTCTTGCCCTGTCTAAGCTTTGTTCAGGGTCAGAAATTTCCTGCATCCTTTCGTAACCTACTTTTGCCAGCCATTGCTTGAACGGTTCGGCTTTGGGTGAGGGGATGGATTGAATAATTCGCAGCAAAGTTTCAGTGTTTGCAACATCCGTTTCACGCAATTTGCCATCAGGAGCTTCCATTTTCAACCGTACGATTTTTTCGTACGCTTCACTACCTTCCGACTGCAGTTTCTTTTTTAAATCACTCCAATATCTTTTCGGTATAGAGCTATCAGTTAAAATTTCAATCACATCAATAACCGAAAAGAACCATTTCTCCTTGTCCGCATCCCAATGTGTCCGCACTTTTTTGCTTTCAAATAGTTTTATGTTGCTCATATGCTAAATTTTTACTTTACAAATTTAATTTATAGTTGTTTCGGCTTTGGGTGAGGGGATTGATTGAATGATGCGAAGCAAACCTTGCGTATCAGCACAATCCGTTTCATATTTTTTACCATCAGCCGATTCTAATTTCAGTTGTCGACAAATTGTCGATAACTCAACACCAGATAGTTTTTCCCGTTTCTTCATCCGATACCAATAATCTTTGGGGTCGGGACTATCGGTTAAGATTGATACTACATCTACCACAGAAAAATACCATTTTTCTTCTGCTTCATTCTATACAGAACGGACTTGTCTGTTCTCAAATAGTTTTATGTTGCTCATGGAGTTTTAAATAATAATATTAATATTTTGAGTGAGTGAACTGATTATATTTTTTATTTCTGCTAATTCATTGTTGTCCTCTTTCGTTTCTTTTTTGAAAACACGAATGAGAATTACGATTAAGAGAATCGCAATGACTGAAAGGAATATGTAAGTGAGTTCCATTTTAATAATTTTTCTTTTCTGGTATTACTCCTCTAACTCCGCCTCTTAGTTCTTTCACATCTACCAAAACTACTGCATGACCGCCAACTACGTTGTGATTTGCTTTCGAATTTTTTTAGGAACTTAGTTCTTTCACATCTTTTAATAAATTATACTTCTGAATTGAAAGGTTGTGATTTGCTTTCGAATTTTTTTAGGAACTTAGTTCTTTCACATCTGCAAAAGAAAGAAGCAATTAAAACGCTAAGTTGTGATTTGCTTTCGGATTTTTTTAGGAACTTAGTTCTTTCACATCAAAGAAGTATGAATTAACAGCCGTAATGAGGTTGTGATTTGCTTTCGAATTTTTTTAGGAACTTAGTTCTTTCACATCCAAAAAAGTGATGATATCACGATCGTTAAAGTTGTGATTTGCTTTCGAATTTTTTTAGGAACTTAGTTCTTTCACATCCATAGTAATTATTGCACGTCAGTCTTTTTGGTTGTGATTTGCTTTCGAATTTTTTTAGGAACTTAGTTCTTTCACATCATGCAACCTTAGATAATACCAATCTTGACGGTTGTGATTTGCTTTCGAATTTTTTTAGGAACTTAGTTCTTTCACATCTAACTAAAGTGCAGTTATATGAAGGGATTGGTTGTGATTTGCTTTCGAATTTTTTTAGGAACTTAGTTCTTTCACATCAAAGGTTTTAAATTGTTAGTAGGTTATTGCGTTGTGATTTGCTTTCGAATTTTTTTAGGAACTTAGTTCTTTCACATCGTTGAAGATTGGTTTACATCCGATTTTATTGTTGTGATTTGCTTTCGAATTTTTTTAGGAACTTAGTTCTTTCACATCATTTGATCGGTACGTACGCTCATTGGAAAGGTTGTGATTTGCTTTCGAATTTTTTTAGGAACTTAGTTCTTTCACATCAATAGTCAATGCTCCTGAAATAGTCCAGTTGTTGTGATTTGCTTTCGAATTTTTTTAGGAACTTAGTTCTTTCACATCGCAACGCTACAATGGACAGATGACAGTTGGGTTGTGATTTGCTTTCGAATTTTTTTAGGAACTTAGTTCTTTCACATCCTGCAACATATCTAAAGAAATCAAAGCATCGTTGTGATTTGCTTTCGAATTTTTTTAGGAACTTAGTTCTTTCACATCGGCTTACTTTGTCATTTCATTTCAGCCAATGTTGTGATTTGCTTTCGAATTTTTTTAGGAACTTAGTTCTTTCACATCTCTGCAGATCACACGGCAACTCTTGCCACAGTTGTGATTTGCTTTCGAATTTTTTTAGGAACTTAGTTCTTTCACATCTCGGAAGACGTATAAGTAAACTCAGAGTGTGGTTGTGATTTGCTTTCGAATTTTTTTAGGAACTTAGTTCTTTCACATCATTGAATATTATCGCAATTTGTTATTACTCGTTGTGATTTGCTTTCGAATTTTTTTAGGAACTTAGTTCTTTCACATCTGCCCGGCCTGACTTAATTCACAATACTGTGTTGTGATTTGTCCATCTTAGATTTCCTGATAAAGTGTTTCCAATATTTTATCATAGTCATAACTTTTGCTATTGCAAGGTTTTCAATGGGGGATGTTTTGAAATAAAATTTATGCTTTATTCTCTTAGGTATGAATAAGAAATATAGAGCCAAAGAATAAATTTTCAATCGATTTAACTTCTTCATATAAATGATATTAATTAAACCATTTGATTTGCCCATCAGGTTTCATTTCAAAATCTTTTCCTTCGATAGCACAATTGAATTTATCTGCTGTTAAAGCAAGTTTAGCCTGATATTTTGTTGTATCAATATTTTTTACTTCTTCCTTTTGTAAAATATCCTTTGTTCTTGAGTCAATGTGATTAATCAAATAGATATAAATAGTATTTCCAGCTGGAATGTTATAGTTATTTATTATAAACAATCTTCGGGAAAGTTCTTTTTTACCTAATTGTTTTAAATCATCTACACTGTTTACCTTATCATCAAATAAAAATACTTTACATCCTGACTGAATAATATAAGTCAAAGGCAACATTAACTTTTTACTTCCTTTTAAAATTTGATTGTATTCATTCTGTGAATATAATTCGTTTAGATTTTTAATTTTTAAAGCAGCTAACTCAAAGCGGGAAATAAGTCTAAAACTTTTGCTATTTTCTATCTGATAAAAAAGACAAATCACCATTTCATCATTTCCAGCAAGAACATCTCTCTTGTGAGAATATTTTGAGACAAACTCATTTTTTCTAATGTCTAAGGTTTTTTCTTTGGATAGGAATCCTGCTGCTTTTGCAACTCTGCAACGTAAATGCCTGATCGGATTTATTGCATTTCCATTTTTATCCTTTGACTTGCCATAAGCCCATATTGGCTCAAGTATAGCTTGTTGATAAGTTCTTCCAGAATCAATTCTTTCTTTAATTGTTCTGGATAAGTAGTCTTTTAAGTTTAAGTCTATAATCTTTTTCAATTTATCTATGGTATCCAATTCACTAATCAATACTTTTTTTACAACAAACAATTCTGCAACTTCATTCTTTTGTTGGAAAATAAAATTTCCTTTTCCATCTGTTGAAGGAATATATTTATTGTTTACTAACAGATACTCAGGTTGTTTAATCAAAGTCATAAAACTTTCTTCATGAAGCTGCCCTCTTATAGTATCTCCCTGTGCAATTAAAGGAATTTTATTTCCATCTTCATCTAACTTATAATGCCAGCTACCATCTTGGGTTTTCTCTTTTACAAATTGTTGCTTACCTCTCTTACGAACATTCTTTTTAGTGTTTGTTAGTGTACGATGTTGTGCCTGAAAGTTTATTAGTATTTCATCCTCTAATGATATTATATGTTGTTGACTGAAACTGCCCCACTGTCTTGGTGTTTCATGATAAGTGTTGTTTGTGTTTTTATCTTTTTCTTCATTATACCTCAGGAGAATTTTATCACGAATAGCTGCCGGAGGAATAAGTGTTAGAACAGCTGCATCAACTGCATGATGACTGTGTTTGGTACGATCTTTCTTTTCCTGTCTTGGTTGTATTTTATAAATTTCTCTAAAGGCAGAAGTGACAGAACCTTTTTGTACTTCCACTTTTTTGAATACAGTTTTTAAATAAGGAAGTGCAAATTTGGTTACAATTTGAGTATCTCTTAATTGACTGTTTCTCCAACCTGCTTTGTATTCTGTAATAGTGAATGTATCAATTTTTTTTCGCCAATAGTCTAAGTCAAACCGAATTAAATGTCTTTGCTGAATGCAATAATCTTTTCTGTCTTTTGTTGAAGCAACCTTTGCTCTATACTTCCAATCTTCTAACTGCTTTTCCAGTTCCGTTACTTTGATTTCAATAAATTCTAAACGTGGCTTTATTGCAGTGTATGTTACTTCGTTTATTACAGCATCTTCATAATAATTTGGCAGTTGTGTTGGTAATTTGTTTTGCTTTATTTGCTTGTTATAGATACCATTGGCTATAGTTAAGTTCTTTAGCTCATTATCAAAGCTCATGCTTGCAGGAATAGTATGTTCATAATCATAAAGAGAACCGTCGAATATTTCTTTACAACCAATTATTTTACCAGTATATAAGCACGTCTCATTTTGCTCAATCCAAAGTCTGTATTTATCTATAATGTCCTTGTTGTTTATATCAAGATGTAAATTGTATTCTTTAGCTATCTCTTCAATTCTTTTTTTGTATCCATCATTTTCCTTTTCCCTGTCACGCTGATATTTTTCAATAGCTTTTCTCCTATTGGCATCATTTAGTTCACGGGCTATTTCTATCACAACTCTGGTATCTTCATCAATTTTATTTGTTTGCAATAGGTAATTCATCAACCCTTTTAATTTGTGTAAAGTTTTTAATGCCATCGGGTTTTTAAATCCATTGCTTATTGGCTGAGGCTTTCCCAACATGGGTTTGCCATTTTTAATTTGCGCTTCTTCATACGTTTCCTGTTCTGATGGATGCCATAAATATTTTTTGTTTTCATCAGGTACATCATAAGTGTTTTTTAAATAATCAAATATTTTATCGTGCAGTCTCGCTGATCTTATAAACAAATTATCTTTCTTCGCATTTATAGATTTTCTTAAAAATGTCAAATAGTTATTCGCAACAAATTCAAAAGATTTTTGTTTGTCAGCAACTTCTTTTTCTTCCCATGTTTTAGCACCAAATACAGATTGAAGTTTAATTTCAATATCCTTTTTATCATCTGCATCTAATTCATAATTAGCATCCATGCCATAACGCTGATCACTATTTAATTGATCGCTGATTAAGTTATTTATAACATTGGATAGTTGCTTACTTTCATTTTGTTCAGTAATTATTTTTCTTACTTCTTCAGAAAATAAATCAATCATGTCCTGCGTTACTTCTTTTGCACCTAAAACTTTATGAAGATTTGCTAAATACACTGCTTCACTGTAGATAAAACCCTGGTACAAGTATGGCAGAATTTTTTTTATTGCTGAAAGGCTAAGTGTTGCATATCCTTGCTGTAGTTTTATTTTCGAAAATTTCTCAGCTTCTTCTTCATCTAATCGTAATTTTTCAATAGCGAATTGTTTTAGTTTTTCTTTACTATCAAACGTAAAGAGGATATGCCAAATATCTTCAAACGAGTAAGGGCATTTTTTTGATTGACTACTTAATCCTTCTATCCATCCATATTCATCTTTCCAATTACTGCCCAACAAATCTTTTAAGCTATTCAAAAGTGTGCAAGAAATAACTTTTGTATCATCTTCTTTATTCTTCCCTTCGCCTTTGCTATGTTTTGATTTAATGTATCCACCTACTTTTTTAAGTTCTTTATTGATACTACTAAGTTTAAAATCTTTGGATACTTTATAAAAAAGAGGGTATATATTTTCTTTAAGGAAGATTGCTTTATCTACGTTTTCCGGTAAGTGAATTTTGAGATTATTAATAAAAACCCATGTTCTAAATTCTTCGTAGAAAGGGTGGCTTACAGGGCAACGTTTTTTTCCTGCTTTTATAAATTTATTGCTTTCATTTTTTGCAGGTGCTTCCAGAGTACAATAACCTACCAATCCTTTTTGACTTCGTAATGGGCGCTGCCACACAATCGCCTTCCACAATTGTTTATAAATTAAGTCATTTATTTTCTGAACAGAGCAAATTGCTTTAAGTTCATATTCATAGTCAGTTCTTAGGTTATACCTTTTGCGAATGCGTTCATTTTTGTCTTTACTTAAATGATACAAAGCTGCACCCAAGGTTTTATATTCTTTTATAAGAGGAGTAATTACCTCAACACCAGTAGTGCCTGTTTTGTTACTTCCTTTCATAATTGTTTTGGCTTCTTCGCCTTCATCATCTCTACCTCTGTAACCTCTGCGTTGTACTAAGTGATAAAGCACCCTGCCTAAAATGTGAGGATTATTTTCAAATATTTTGTTGTGTTGTTCTTCTTCGCTTACTGCCAGCATTCTAAATAAATAATGATTTTCATGTTTGCTGAATCCAAATGTTTCAAAATCTGGTTTTCCATCTCCATCAAAATCAAATCGAAGCCATTGAATGAATTTTTCGCTTTGCGGATATTTTCTTCCAACACCCTTAGTGTATTTTCTCCATTCATCTAATTCTTCGATACTTAATGGACACATTTTTTGTTCAATCAATGTTTTTAAAAGAGCCCATTTGCGATATTTCTCAGCTTGGTAATTTCTTCTTTTACTTCTGCTTTCAGTACGTTTCTGTACCAATGGAAATTCACCAGACTTGCCTTCACCAACTCCCTTCTCAAAAGTTAGAACGCCTTTATCTACGATTTGATTTTCCTGTTCATGAGTATCTCTTATTGCCCATCCGATTGAATTGGTCCCTAAATCGATTCCAATAATTTTTTCCATTTGAGTTGTATTAATTTTTAAAGACTTATTTTTGAAATTCGAAAGCTTATCACAATAAGGCTATAAGCCGAAGATTATTCTTAAACCCTGCATCGTTTACGCTCTGTGGGGTTTTTTATTTTTTATTCCCTATACAATCTCACCTTAATAAGTGCATTCCGAATGTTTTTCCATCCAAATAAACGCTGAAAGAAATTAAGAGACCTGATCTTTTCAATAAACGACTTTAAGTTGTCTACATCGGTGTTCATAGCTGTTAGTTTTAAAAATGAAGACTGAAGAAAGTTTTATTGTAAATACAATTTAAATACATTTTTTGATATTGTTACACGTTACATCATATCTCATTTAATCACTTAGGCAACCATCAAGCTAATCCAAAAAGATTTCCAAAAAAATCTGGTCAATTGGATGATCCAAAAAAGATTGTACAAAATGTTTCAAACATTGGGCATTGGGGTAATGGAGATTATCAGGTACATGTTGAGGATGATGCAAATCTTGAGTATATAATGAGTTTGATAAAGCAAGCTATCAAATGAAATACACAATTACACCTTTGTGTCTAGCCTAGGTCTTTCGCTAAAATAAAAGCCGCACAAAGAACTAAAAGTACAAGTGAGTGACCAACGATGATGCCATGAAAACGAATGCTGGTCAACAAATTCTTCTCATAGAAATTTAGAAAGAAATCAAATCACCCCAACTGTTATTTTCCATTTTTATATACATAATCATTGCCCTTATATTCAAACCAGTTAAAATAAGCTTTGGCAGCGCTTACTGTTCCGTATGAGGAAGCATACAATGCATACATACATCCCACAAAACCACCGGCAACTTTAGTGCTTAAAAATTTTGCATCTACACCTGCTTTCAGCAAATTCCATTTTCTTTTTTTATCGGAATAATAAAACGAATACGAGTTGCCATTAGCCTCAATCTTTAATTTAAGTTTGCCTGCGCTTAAAAGTTTTTGTGATTGCAGTAATTCCATCTTGCCGCTATTATCTGCAATGGATTTATATAATTGTATAACAGGTTTGTTATCCTTAATGGATTTGCATAAAAAATAAAAATGATTTTCATTCTGAAATATCAGCATACCGGCTTTTTCATTTTGAGATGTTGCTGAAAAATTAAGAGAAGTACTTGCATATCCTTTAAGGTGTTGCTGACGATGACCGAGAAATGCAGGATTGTTTTTGCCGGAACAGGTTTGTGGCAAAAGCTTTATCATTAAACCATTTTGTTTGGAAAAGCTGTACCACATTTCTTTGGGAGTTCTTAAAAATTGCCAGTTATAATCCAGATTGGTTTTATTAAAATCATCTCTGTACAAAAAATTACCACTATATTTTGGTGTATATTTTTTGGTTGATGAAAATGGAAAAGGATAATGATATTGAACTTCTTTATAATCCGGATTAATAATTGGCCAGCCATCTTTCCATTGCACAGGAGCCATAAAAGTTTCTCTGCCTATGTTGTAATGATTGTCTTCATAAGGTCTGCATCCTAAGAATACAGCATACCATCCACCAGGTGTTTCCACCAAATCGGCATGGCCTGTAGTGGTGATTGGATTAGCTCTTTTCGGATCTAAATCCCGTTGTGTTAGAATAGGATTGTTTTCATACGATGCATAAGGGCCTTCTACAGTTTTACTTCTAAACACCACCTCTGAATGATTGTAGCCCGTTCCGCCTTCAGCGCAAAGCAGGTAATACAAGCCATTGATTTTATATACATGCGGGCCTTCAATCCATACTGGTTTTTTAGAAATGTCAGTACCGCCATTGATGATGAGTTTTTCTTCACCTGTTACTTTTAAATTTTTATAATCAAAAGCACGCATTCTTATTGTGCGGTGCCCATCCCATAAGGATTTGTTGCCTGGCGGAATACTATTGTAAATAAAATAAGCCCGTCCGACCTGGTCATCCGGGCGGGCCTTGTCATCTTCATCAAAAAATAATGAAGGATCAATACCATCAATTTCTTTAAGCCATGTTGGATTGCTCCATGGACCTGCAGGATCTTTTGCTGTAATAATAAAATTGCCGCCTCTGTCTATTAATGTGCAAACGATATAATAAAGACCATCATGATAGCGAATAGTTGGTGCAAACAATCCTCTTGAAACACCGGCGCCTTCAAGGTCAAGCTGCTCTGGTTTGTCCATTGCAAAACCAATTTGTTTCCAGTTAACAAGGTCTTTGCTATGAAAAATGGGAAGCCCCGGAAAATAGGCAAATGTTGAATTAACCAAATAATAATCATCCCCCGTTTTACAAATACTGGGATCAGGATAAAAGCCTGCAAGGATTGGATTATTGTATTGGCCTTTATGTTGACCATAAACACTTAAAGTAAAAAGCAGTAGCAGTGCAACGAAAATTTTTTTCATTAGAAAAATTTATGTTCTCTTTTAAATTTTAGAATCATTGATTGTTTATGTGTAGATTTTCATCAGATAAAATCATGTAGGAACATAGATTACACATAGAAAATTTCATCCACAAAAAAATATTAATAGTGTCCGCGAATTACAGGTTTTATTTTTTCATCATACAACTCACGCAGTTTTGTATGGATATCATTTGAAAGGGTTGGGAGGTCAGAAGATTCAACATTACTTTCAACCTGTAAAACTTTTGAAGCCCCGGGAATAACTGTTGTTACTTCCGGATGATCCAATATCCAGCGGATAGACCATTGAGCCATTCTTTCATCCGGTAATAATTTTGCTATTTCATGAGAGAACTCAATCCCCTTGTTAAACTCAATACCGGCAAAGGTTTCACCTGCATTAAAGGATCCCCCGTTTGCATTATAATTCCGGTGATCGTTAGAAGAAAAAGTTGTTTGTTCATTAAATTTTCCTGTGAGTAATCCGCTTGCTAATGGTACACGAACAATAATAGCTACATCTTTTTCTCTCGCTTTTGCAAAAATTTCATCAGCCACATGTTGCCGAAAAAGGTTAAAAATAATTTGTAACGAAGCAATGCCTTCCTGTTCCAAACAGATCAATGCTTCTTCACTTGTTTCAACACTTACACCCCAATGCCTTATTAATTTTTCATCCTGTAGTTTTCTTAAATGATCAAACACTTCACCATTTTTTAATTCCTGGATAGGAATGCAATGAAGCTGTTCTAAAAACAATTCTGAAACATCAAGATTTCTTAAGGTGCTTACAACCTGTTTATGCATTGCCAGGTATGAAAAGTTTTGTGGCCAGCCAAATTTGCCATCACTTCTTCTTCCGAGTTTGGAGGCAACATAAATTTCTTTTGGCTCTGTTTTTAAAAACCTGCCAATTGCTTTTTCACTATTTCCCATTCCATATACATCTGCAGTGTCAATAAAATTTCCGCCGTCCTCAGTAAATGCATTTAAAATATTGAATGCATCTTCGTCTGAAACGTTGCCCCAATCAGCGCTTCCCAGTTGCCACGTACCTAATCCAACTTCGGAAATATCTGTTCCTTTAAATGAGCGGTATTTCATATTTATAAAAACTTTTTATAAAACTAATTCAAAAATCCCTGTATTGTTTTTTTAGCCGCATTACTTTTTTCATCAGGCTGACAACCACCAACACTAATCAATATTTTTCCCTGAAGAATTTTTGCATTGCCTGCATCGTCAATTATTGATAGATCCTGCCGTGTTAATTCAAACTTTACGATCTTACTTTCTCCTGCTTTTAAAAATATTCTTTTGAAACCTTTTAATGCCCTTATGGGTTCTTTAATTGTTTTATTTTGATTGGATACATACAACTCAACTACTTCTTCTCCATCCATTTTCCCGGTATTTGTAACTCTTACACTTACCGGTACATTTTTAGCAGAGTGGGCAGTGGCAGGCATTTTGAGTTGATCATACATGAAAGAAGTATAACTCAATCCATAACCAAACCTATACAAAGGTTCTCCTTTAAAATAACGATATGTCCGGTTAGCCATTGAGTAATCCTGGAAAGAAGGAAGATCATTATCGCTCTTATAAAAAGTTACTGGCAAGCGACCTGCAGGATTATAATCGCCGAACAAAACATCAGCAAGTGCAGTGCCTGCTGATTGTCCGCCATACCATGCGTTTACAATTGCAGGAATATTTTCATTCTCCCATGGAATTGCTAACGCACTCCCTGTCATCATTACAAACACAACAGGCTTACCGGTTGATTGTAAAACTTTCATTAATTTGGTTTGAACAGCAGGCAATAAAATGGAAGTACGGTCACCTCCATTAAAACCGGGAAAATCAACTTTCATTTCCTCACCTTCCAGTTGTGGTGAAATACCGCCTACAAAAATAATTGCGTCTGCATCTTTAACACGATTGACAAGAGCATTGAAATCTGTCTTTTGAAAATTTCCTGCTCTCAATCTTACATTGGCTTTACCTTCTCCCTGCCAGTACTCTACAACAAGTTTATAAACACTGTCTTTTTTTGTTTGCAGTGTATAGATCCTTGCTCCCCAGCGGTTTCGTGCCCATTCATCAATTTGTGTTTTATCGTTTACAATGAATTTATATCCATCATCTGCTTCCACTTCAAAATTAATATTGCCATCATATCTGGCAGTAAAGTTTGTTGTGTACCGGGCTGAGAAATTATGAGATTTAAGATTATCAGCAACCATATCTCCATCCTTCCAGCTATTATCAATATTGCTCTCTGTGCGAATGAATAATGGTGTGCCATTCAACTCTTTGTTATTAAAGTATTCTGCCTTAAAACCTTTTTTACCTTCATAAAAATATTGCTCACTTACATCATTATACACAGGCAAAGTATCATTGGTAAAATTGATAGCCTTCTCGTACATAACTTCCACATTGTTGCCGACTTTATCTTTAATTCCCTGCAATGCTGTAACAATTTGTGAAGGAGTGCCATTGTAATTTCCTAAAACCGAAATTGCATTATCAGCATTTGGACCAAGTACTACTATCTTTTTTATTTTTTTTGATAAAGGCAAAGTGTTGTTTTCCTGCCCCGGCAGGCGGGCATTCTTCAACAAAACAATTGACTGTCGTGCCATCTTAAGTGAATGCGCTTTGTGTTCTGCACTTTCTAAAACTGATGCAGGAGTTTGCGCATATTTAACCATTGAAGAAGGATCGAACATTCCCAAACGAAAACGTATCATGAACAATCTTTTTACTGATATATCAATTTGTTTTTCTGAGATCTTTCCTTGCTTTACTGCCTGCACTAAAGATTTATAAGCATCAGTGCCGCATTCCACATCAGTTCCATGAAACACCGCATCAACAGAAGCGTCGGTTGCATTTTTATGCGTTTTATGATTCTTAAAAAAATCGTCAATAGCCCAGCAGTCTGATGTTACGTATCCTGTAAACTTCCATTGGTTACGCAAGATGTCAATCATTAACTGATCACTTCCGCAACAGGGCTGTGTTTTAAAAGCATTGTATGCACACATTACACCTGCAACTTTTGCATTCACTACAAGTTCCTTAAATGCAGGCAGGTAAGTGTTCCACAAATCATAATCGCTGGGTGATACATTAAATACATGCCGTAAAGGTTCGGGGCCGCTATGCACTGCGTAATGTTTTGCGCAGGCTGCAGCTTTCAAATATTTTGGATCATCGCCTTGCAAACCATGCACGAAAGCCTTTCCTAAAGTGCCGGTTAAAAAAGGATCTTCACCATAAGTTTCCTGTCCTCTTCCCCAGCGGGGATCTCTGAAAATATTTATGTTCGGAGTCCAGTAAGTCAATCCAACATATCGTTGTCCGGCTTTACCCATGCGATTACTTTCATTAAAAATTGCCCTGCCTTCCATGGCCGAATAATCTGCCATAACACGCAATGAATTTGTATCAAAAGTTGCCGCCATGGCAATTGCCTGGGGATATACTGTAACCTTAAACGAAGTGCGTGCAACACCATGTAAAATTTCGCTCCACCAATCGTAAGCAGGAATTTCTAATCTTGTGATGGAAGGGGCAGAATTCAACATCTGCGCCACTTTCTCTTCAAGCGTTAAACGGGGTACGAGATCATTTACACGTTGTTCAAAACTTAGGTTTGTATTTTGAAAAGGATATTTGTTTGTTTGATCCTGAGCAAAACAAAAACCTGAAAAGAAAAAACATAATAGAGTAAATACCTTTTTATACTGATAGATTTTTTTGTATGACATTGATGTAATTTTTATAAAGTTGTTAGAATAATCAATCTTAAAATTTCGTTTCTTTTAAAAACATTGTCAGACGGAGACCGTCAGACAATTTAAAATTTTTTAAAAGCTTATTTTATTATTTCAACTCCAGCACCACTACCGGAAATGCCGGTATCTTAAGTTTGATTTCATTGCCTGAAACACTTGCTCCCGAATAAATATCCGGTTTAATTTTATCCGGCTTTAGTCCCTGATAGCTATCGGGATTTATGGCCCGCCCGAACGTACCGGATTTTAGTTTTACTATTGGATACCAACGTTCGGTATGGGCGGGCATCGTCCCTTGCTACGCCTGCCTGTTCGGTAGGCAGGCTCAGTTCATCTGCATATCATTTGGCATCTTCTATAAATACATTCGCCTCATTACTATTATTTGCGCAGCAATGCAGTGGCACACCATAAAACCGGCGCCTGTCCATGCATATCGCCGGTCAGCCGTTTACGATCCAAATAATACTGCCGGTCGTTTTTCTTTCCTGTTCCTTCACACACATCCGTAATTTCAGCATTTTCATTTATATAAGATGTCAAAGCAAGCCATCCCTTGCGGGCAGCCTCTCCATATATTTTTTTATCAAGCCATCCATTTTTTACACCTGTTATCATTGCAAAGGTGAACATACCTGTGCCTGATGTTTCAGGCCACGCTTCCGCATCATCAATAAGCTGCCGCCACATTCCTGTTTTCATTTGATAAGATAATAAGGAAGCCATCATTTTTTTATAAGCATCTATAATACGTGGACGATCTGTATTGTCCTTTGGTAATACCCGAAGTAATTCAGTCATACCCGCTGCCATCCAACCATTTCCTCTGCCCCAAAAGAAAGGAGCATCGGGAGCATGATAAAAAAGACCGTTTGGTTTTTGCAGGCTGTCTAAATAAACAATCATTTCTTTTGCAGCACGATCAATATATTTTCTGTCGCCGGTGGCACGGTAAGCCTGTGCCTGCACCATTGTTATCATATACATATCATCAATCCACAATCGTGTTTGCCAGGTTAGTCCCTTGTTATAAAACGTAAATGATTCCGGTATTACCCGTGGCCCTTCGGGTGCATCCCATTGCTTGTCTGCATAATGTTTTCCCAAATCAAAATATTTTTGATCTTTTGTTTGCATAAATAATTCTAAAGGAACAGTACCGAACACACTATAATCCACATGATCGGGAACAGGCAGCAAGGTAGAGTCTTTATCAAATAATGGCTGGAAGCGAAGAGCAAGATCATCCGCTAATTTTTTATCCCCGCTTTCTTTGGCAAAGGTTAATGCGCCATACCAGGTACATACTTCAAAGTAAGGAATATGAGGTTTGCTGTCGGCAGAATAAGCCGGATGCGGTGTTGCAAGAAAATGCCCGGCAACTTTTGTTCCTACTTCCTCTGGAGAAAAACCTTTTGGCCACTTTTTCAGATCGGATGATTGGCCATATAAAATACAAGTTTGCAATAGAATGATCACCATTAAAAAAACAGAATATTTAAATTTATTTTGCATTAGGTAATAGTGTCAATTAATCTTTTTCAAAAACTGTTCTCCAGAAAATTGTTTTAACCAGAAACCTGTAATCCCGCCTTTCTCATCTTTTTTAAAATCAACAAAGAAAAATTCTCCGGATACATAAAAATTTGTTTCTGTTTCAGTGTTTAATGTCCTGCTTCCACCGCCGGGAAATTTTAAAATAAGATGATCTGTGGCAACAGCTATTTCAATTTTATTTCCTGAAGCAGTCGTATATGTTCCTGCATATTGTTTTAATGTTTCCGGCGTTATGGTTAGAGAAGGTTTAGCAAACACGGCCTGCAAACCTCTTGTATAACCTTCTGCCTTACCTCCGGAATGTCCCGTATTTTCCAATATTCTTGTATCCATTTGAAATCCTTCATAGTTCCTTGATTGCAGATGCGCAACCAGTTTATTGAAATCATTTACTCCGGGTTCCAATCCACCGATAGCCATAGAAAGCTTTGCCGGCAACTGTTTGTTTTTTTCAAAATAATTTTTTTCATACGTGTAGATAACTTCATTATCCCAACCTGCAGCAGGACTTGTAAGTACATAGCGGTTGAATAGTTTAGTTTCATTAAAAAGAGCATATAAAGTAAACAGCCCACCTAATGAACTTCCCATCAATATACGTTCATCTTTTGCAGTATGATATTTTGAATCAATAAAAGGAACCAGTTCATTTTTTATAAAAGAAAGAAATTTTGGAGCGCCGCCAGATTGAGGTGTATACTTAACATTTGTTGGAGTAAAATCTCTTGTCCGCAGGCTGTCAGGATTAGGATTCTTTCCGCCCCATGTAATACCAACAACGATAATGCCTGGAATAAATCCATCAAAATATTGCTCACCAAAAATGGAGTATGCCAATGTAAAATCCCATTGCCCATCGAGAACATAAAGCACAGGAAATTTTTTAGTTGCATCCTGGTAACCCGCTGGTAAACTAATGAAGAGTTGATATTCCTGTTCTGCCACAATGGAAGAAGTAATTGTCTGCACCTGTGTGTTAGGTATAGTTACACTTTGCAATTGGGCACCAGCCTGCATCCAAAAGAGAGCAAGCGATAGTATTGTTGAAATTATTTTTTTCATCATAGTATTTATTCAATCATTTATTTCTTCAATGTTTCCGGTGGCCCAAAATAACTTGTCTTCATGCCGCCAAAATCTACAACTAATTTCTGCAATACTACAGCCGAACTTACCACCCAATATTTCAAAATATGCTTTCCTTGTTTTGTTATTGTATGATTTGTTGTTTTGATAATAATATTATTGGCTACCCATCCTTCCCACGTTCTTACGTTATTATCTTCTTTATTGATGGAGATAATTTGCGGCAGCTCATCATCAATAGAAACAGCATACTTCAAGCCCTCATCATTATGAAAATTCAATGTGGGAGAAAAGTAAGCATTAATAGTTGCTTTTCCGCTATCATAAACAAACAGATCATACTCAACATGTGGACTGTTTGTATTAGGAATTTGCGCAGATGCTGTTACAGGAAATGTAGTGATGCCGGAACCATCTCTTCCAATATCGGGAATAACTTTCCAGTGAATGTTTGATGTATTAATTGCTTTGGTAAAATGTTCTGCTTGTATGGAAACATAACCATCCTTCTCATAAAAAAAAATTCCTTTTAAACTTTTTGGTATAAGGTTTTCTGCAGTTATATTTCTTACATCAACTTTTATTCCTTGTTCAATTATCGAGTCTTTCGGTACATATTTCACTTCAGGTATTTTGTTTATGGGTGGCTGCTGCCAGTACGTGTAACCAATATGTGTTTGATCCATCATGTGGTTCCACTTGCCATTTGCAATAGTGTGATTGTATTGCAAAGAAATTAGTGAATCGTTTAAATAAAGTTGTTTCGCTCTATCAGCAAGCTTATTTGCCGCAGCCGCTCTTTGTGAGTAGAACAACCTGTTCTTTGCAACAGTTACATACAACTCATTTAAATTAGCAGATGCTTTTACCGGGTGAAGTACCAATTCAAAAAATGCATCTTTATATTCAGCAGGTAATTGCTGATTTATTTTTTCTGCTTCATCAGCCAATTTATTATAATCGTTTACAACATTATCTGCTTCATTATAATTAGCCACGCTGTATGTTTCAGGTGATAATAATTCTGGTTTTTTTCTTGCATTGTACTGGGAATATTTTTTAATGATCTCTCCAATTTCTTTTGCATAAGTATTTCCAAATTGTTGGCTTGCCCAGTTTGTGTAGTAATCTTTTAAATTATTTTCATTCCATTTTTGTGTGTTCCATGCGTATTCTAAAAAAAATGAAATAGGAAATTCCATTGGCTTCAGGTCGCCAACATTTACTATCCATATTTTATCAACTCCATATTCATACGCTAAATGCATTTGCTCCCAAACTCTTGCAATATTGTTTGTGTTTATCCATTTGTAATTTCTTGGTCCGCCTACATAATCAAAATGGTAATAAATTCCATATCCTCCTTTACGTTTTGGTTCATTTAGCTTAGGAAGTTTGCGAATGTTGCCCCAGTTATCATCACACAACAATAATGTTACATCATCCGGTACTCTCATTCCTTTATCATAATAATCCTGCACCTCTTTATACAAAGCCCAGAGTTGCGGAGTTGCTGATGCAGGTTTGCCTGTAACATCTTCAATTATTTTTCTTTGATCGGCAACAATCCTTTCCAATAAAGCTGTTGCAGTTCCCTGTGTCATTGGCTTATCTCCATCACCCCGCATTCCAATGGTGACAATGCTTTCATGCGATCTCATATTTTCAATTCCTTTTTTCCAGAATTGTTTCAGTACAACTTCATTGCTGTCGTAATTCCATTGTCCTTTACCATATCTCTTCCATTCCTGCTGTGCCCGCAACATGGGTTCATGGTGCGATGTGCCCATTACAATGCCGTATTCATCAGCCAATTTTGGATTGAGTGTATCATCATCATTAAATGCATTGCCCCACATGGCCGGCCATAAATAATTTGCTTTTAACCTTAAAAGCAACTCAAATATTTTTTCATAAACGTTATGATTAACTCCTCCGAATTTTTCTTTTGTCCATCCCGAAAATGCCGGCGCTTCATCATTAATAAAGAAGCCACGATATTTTACCTTCGGTGCATCAGAAATAATAATTCCTTTTTTTATATACAATGACGATTTCTTTTTCACCGGCACATCTGCCCACCAATACCAGGGAGAAACACCCATTTGTTGTGATAATTCAAACACACCATACGCAGTACCTCTGCGATCGCTTCCCACAATTACCAATGCACTTTCAATTCCTTTGAATGGATTGCTTAGCGTCTGTAATTGATAAGCTTCCCATTTATTTTTTATTTTATCAACGTTTATTTTTTTCTGCTGAATGAGTTGTTGGATGAGAGATGATTTTTCAATTGAACCGATGATAATGATATTTTTTGCAGAAGCGGGAAATGTATTTATCAACTCCGGTTTTTTGCCGGTTACTCTTTCTATATCCTGTTGAAGAAACGAAGCTGACTTTTGTATCAATGTGAAATCGCCG
>OLLO01000602.1_pt1 | contig 20475 bp, 25 predicted proteins | sample 1604551 | NCBI WGS metagenome assembly OLLO01 (sample SAMEA104055720, study PRJEB20765) | soil metagenome | biome: Arctic tundra; feature: Polygonal ground; material: soil | place: USA | collected 2011-09 | depth 0-0.5 m
TACCAATTCCGCCATCTGGGCATGTGCGTTTAACGTTTAAGGTTTAAGTCGTTTAACGTTTAAGGTTTAATTCGTTTAACGTTAGACAATAAAACAATGATTGATAAAATAACATTAACCCTTAAACCCTTAAACCCTTAAACCCTTAAACCTTTAAACTTTTTAAACCCTAAATTTGGGACGCAATATTACGCATTCCGTCCAATCTCTCCAAAATGCGATTCAGGTATTTCTTTTTAAAATAATAATCTTTTACCTGCAGCAATTGTTCGCTGGTGGTATTGTCTTCATTGTAATATTCTATAATGTTCTGCACCTTATTGTACAGGCTTTTTTGTAAAGAGAAAATCTTTGTTTCCACTTCTTCTATATTCAAAATATCATCATCCATCAGGGCTTCATTCAGTTCCATCATTTCCGTTAAAAAACCGGGAGAAAGTTCGTATTTCTCTTCTTCCTGCAACAGACCCTTCAGCCCCAATACATACTTTATGGTTTCATCCTGATCTTTTAAAATTTTAAAACCTTTATTAATTATCGAAGACTTTTCCAGCATTTCTGCCTGTTCATCTTCGTCTGCATTTGAAAAAAAATCAGGATGATATTTTTTTTGCAGCGAAAAATATTTTAAAGGAAGTTCATTTTGAGCAACACTAAGGCTGACGGGGATTTCAAATAATTCGAAATAATTCATACCCGAAGTTACAAATGAATGTTGAGTGGAAAATGTAAATTGCCGGAATTGAAAAATATTTGCATGTTAAAAATTGGTTTAATAAGAGAAGGAAAAATTCCGCCGGATAACCGTATAGCGCTTACGCCCACACAATGTAAGTGGGTTCAGAAAAATATGCCGGTTATTATAAAAGTTCAGCATTGTGAAACAAGATGTTTTAAAGACAGTGAATATACAGACGCAGGAATTGAAGTAAAAGAAGATGTGAGTGACTGTGATGTTTTGCTGGGTATTAAAGAAGTGCCGGTTGATATGCTGATACCGGGAAAGATTTATTTCTTTTTTTCCCACACAAAAAAAATGCAGCCATATAATCAAAAGCTTTTGCAAAACATCATCAGTAAAAAAAATACTTTAATAGATTATGAATGTCTTGAGCATGATGATGGTACACGAATAATCGGGTTTGGTTTTTTTGCCGGCGTTGTTGGCGCACATATTGGAATGATGGCTTATGGCGAACGCACAAAAACTTTTCATCTTGACAGGGTTACTTCGCAAAAAGATTTTCGGCATCTTATTCATACTTATTTCGGATTAAAACTTCCAAACGTAAAGATTGCTGTAACCGGCAGCGGCAGGGTGGCACATGGTGTATTGGAAATTATGAACCTCATGGGTATTCATGAAACTGAACCCGATCTGTTTTTGGATAAAAAATTTTCCTATCCTGTGTATGTGCATTTAAAGGGCGCTGATCTTTATGAGAATAAAAAAACGGGTAAGTATAACCGCCAGGATTTTCATGCAAATCCCGGCAAATATAAAAACCTGTTTCGTAATTATATTTCAGCAACAGATATTTTAATGAATGGGGTGTATTGGGAAAAAGATATTGCAAAATTATTTGAACTGAAAGAGCTAAAAGATAAAAAATTCAACATACAAACTATCGCAGATATATCCGATGACCGCAATGGTTCTGTACCCTGTAACATTGGTGATTCAACGATTGAGAATCCTGTTTATGGCGTTGATAAAAAAAGTTTTGCAATAACCGAACCTTATTTGCCCGGCTCTGTAGATGTAATGGCAATTGGAAATTTGCCGAATGAATTACCCCGGGATGCATCAAAATATTTTGGTGAGCAAATAATAAAATATGTTTTAAAAGATATTATCAAGGGTGGCTCCGAAATATTAAAAAAAGCAACAATTGTGAAGAAGGGAAAACTTAGTAAGTATTATGATTACATGAAAGAGTATGCAGGGAGCCTCACCACCTGACCTCCTCTCCGAAAGAGAGGAGGCAGAACTATTGTACATACCCAAACATTACCGCTTCCAAATTTTTCTAATGAATATTACTAAACATATTCATTATGCTGATAGAAATATAAAGATGATATGGAAGGCCCTGATGCTGATTTATGTGATGAAGTACCGCTCCCTCTCTATCGGAGAGGGAGTTGGAGGGTGAGGTTTAAAGATAATAGTCTTTCAGCAAGGCTGTGAATTCTTCTGTATAATTTCCATCATTATTTTTAATAGTTAGTTCATTTGTTTTTATATCGGTTTTGCTATTACTGAAAAATAAAATTCCCCTAAAAAAATTATGTGATGGTGTTTGCCTGATCAATAATTTCTCTTGAGAAAAAAACTTATTTTCTTCTGCTAAGTTTTCAAAATATTTTATTCTGTGATATGGCAGAAGAATTGCAAAATAGCCTTTTGCAGCAAGATGAGTTTTAATTATGGTAATAAGATCCTTTAGCGTTAATCCTTCATCATGTTTAGCAATGTTTTTATTTTTTTCATTTGATAATAATTCGTTTTCATAAAAAGGTGGGTTGGAAATTATAAGATCATATTTTTTCTGCGAAACAAAATACTTAATATCAGTATGAAATATTTTCAGGCGATCATTCCACTTGGAGTTTGAAAAATTTTCTTTCACCTGCTCATAAGCATTCTTTTCAATTTCTACTGCATCAATTATTGCGTTAGATTTTTTTTGAGCATACATTAGCGATAATAATCCCGTACCGGCGCCCACTTCTAAACAACTGGCAACCGGCAACCTGCCTGCCGGACAGGCAGGCTGACAACCGGCAACTTTTTCTGCTACCCATGCACCAAAAATGCAGGCATCAGTACAAACCTTCATGCTGCATTTATCCTGCTGAATTGTGAACTCCTTAAACCGGAAATAGTTTTTGGGCATTAAACATTTTTAAATCGCATCACGTTTTTTCTAAAGTATCTTTGCAAATTAAATTTTTGCATTGGATAAGCAACAGGTGATATATAAAGATCTTGGAATAATTGATTACAAATCCGCATGGGATTACCAGGAAGAGTTGGTAAAACAAAATCGTAATATAAAATCTGAAATAAGAGAAGCTATGAGCTATGAGCTGCAAGCTGCAAGCAATATCGAATATAAAATTAGAACTACAAACCTGCCTACCGGACAGGCAGGCTATAAACCCCGTCCGACCATGTCATCCGGGCGGGCACAAACTACAAACTATTTACTTTTTTGTGAACATCCGCCTGTTTATACTTTAGGCAAAAGCGGCAGCATGAAAAATGTTTTATTGAGTGAGAAAGAAATGGAGGAAAAAGAAATTGAATTTTATAAAACAAACAGGGGAGGAGATATTACATTTCATGGATTGCAGCAGGTTGTTGGATATCCTATTTTAGACCTGGAAAAATTTTATACTGACATCGGCAGATATTTAAGAGAACTGGAAGAGGTGATAATAAAAACAATTGCTGAATATGGTTTAAAAGGAGAAAGAAGTAAAGGGGAAACAGGAGTGTGGATAGAGCCCGGAATAATTGGAAAAGAAAGAAAAATATGTGCTATGGGTATACGCTGCAGCAGGTGGATAACAATGCATGGCTTTGCATTAAATGTAAATACTGACCTTAGTTATTTTGAAAATATTATTCCCTGCGGAATACAAAACAAACAGGTTACCTCAATAGAAAAAGAATTAAACCAAAAAGTTTACTTAGAAGAAGTAAAGGAAAAATTAAAGAAAAATTTTTCTACAATATTTAATGTGGAAATTATTTAAATGGATTTTTACCCAGTTCATTTACATTCGGTACAGGTTTACCATCTTTAGGAACATACACTTTATATTTTTCTATCAATACGCCATTTTCGTATACTTCGAAATCAAAAATACCGGCATGTAGAAAATTTACTTTTTCCAGTGTTAAATAAGGTTCGGATATTTTATTAAGTTCAAAAATAAACGCTCCGTTTTCTTCAAAAAATTTAATAGTATATTTTTTCTTAGGAGCATCAGGCAGAGCGATAATAATATTATTGTCCCTGCCCGTATAAACTAATTTGGATGGAACAAACCATGTATTCACAGTGCTTTGCTGAAACTCTTTTATATCAGGCAATACCCTGGTTGTATCTTTTACGGGGCGTGAGGATTTTGTAAACAAGTAAGTGCCCCCTTCAAATGAAAGAAATATCCGGTAGTACATATTAAATGATAGCGGCTTTGCATCAATAAATCCATTTCTTTTATTGGTTACATCAAGCACACTGCCAATGGTTGAAAAATTTTTAGTACTGTCAAATGATCGCTGAATATTAATGGTAGTAAGGGTAACAAATGGGTTTGTCCACGAAACAAGAATATGATTGCTGATATTGCTTACAGATAATTTCGGTAATGTATCCTGGGCAAATAATTTTTGAGATAAGAAAAGAACAATAAAAAAAATAAGAAATTTCTGCATGGTATTGGAAGGGCCGTTTCTGAGCTTCAATTTTACAAAGTAAAGATAAATGACTGTTAAGGGAAATCAAAAATTGAATGTTTTAGTTGGCGATGATAGATTGCCCTGTAAGCCACCCGTGTGAATACACAGAATTTTACTGCCGGCAGAAAAATAATTTTTTTTAATAAGTTCAAAAATGCCGAACATCATTTTTGCGGTATAAACAAAATCTAATGGTATGGCAAATTCATGGTAAAATTTATTCATGAATATAATGAGCTCATCAGTTTTTTTTGCGTAACCGCCAAAATGGTAATCAGTATTTAAACAATAATTTTTGTAAAGAGAATTGTTTAATAAGAATTGAATTCTTTGTTCAAAATCATCTATTTTTTTTAATGCGCTGAATCCTATTATAGTTTGAGAGGAAAGTGAAGATTTTATTAACCCTGCTAAAGTAGTTGCCGTACCTGCTGCACAACAAACGTGAGTGTAATCTTTTTTTCTATAAAAATTTGCAATTAATGCGGCGCCTTTTACACCTGCTTTACTAAAACCGCCTTCAGGAATTAATATATGCTCACCGTATTTTTCTATCAATTGTTTTTTAAATAATTCGCTATCCTTTTTTGTATAATCTTCTTTGCTTATAAATTCCAATTGCATATCATTCTCTTTGCAAAGCAATAAAGTATGAGAAAGATTTTTCGATTCTCCCCCGCGAACAATTCCGATGCAATCAATTCCCAAAGCTTTACAGGCGCTTGCTGCCGCCGCAAGATGATTTGAATAGGCACCCCCAAAAGTGATAATTTTTTTATGAGCTGATTTTGCTTTCTCTAAAAAATAATAAAGCTTAAAATATTTATTGCCGGATATTACAGGATGAATTTTATCAAGCCTTAACATTGAAACAGATATTTTTTTTTCTCTGGTGAGATCATTTTCAATTTTATCAATGTCAACTTTTATTTTTTTTAAATCTGGTACGGCAATCATTGTAAATATTATGGCATAAAACTTTCTTGTTTATTTTCGCAGCAAATGTATAAGGTTTACATTTTAAATTTTAAGATAGATGCAACCAACTCTTTTAATATTAGCAGCGGGAATGGCAAGCCGCTATGGAAGTATGAAACAAATACAATCTTTTGGTCCGGGCGGAGAAACTATTATGGACTATTCCATTTATGATGCCATCCGTGCAGGTTTTGGAAAAGTGGTTTTTGTAATTCGTAAAGATTTTGAACAAAATTTTAAATCCATATGCGAACCCAAATTAAATGGCAGAATTAAAACTGAATATGTTGATCAGGACTTAACCGATTTTACCAATGGATTTGAAATACCAAAAGAAAGAACAAAGCCATGGGGCACAGCACACGCTGTTTTATGCGCCGGGGATGTAATTAAGGAACCATTTGCCGTTATCAACGCAGATGATTTTTATGGAAGAGATGCTTTTGAAAAAGCTGCAAAATTTTTAACTGCGGAAGTTGCGCCAAATAAATATTGTATTATAGGATATGAATTATCTAAAACCCTTTCAGAAAATGGTACAGTAAGTCGTGGTGTTTGCGAAGTAAATGCAGCAGGTGAGTTGATGAGTATTAATGAGCGAACAAAAATTTACAGGGAAAATGATAAGATAATATATGAAGAGAGCGATAGTAAACATGAAGTTCCTGAAAATTCAAAAGTAAGTATGAATTTCTGGGGCTTTGACCCTTCTGTTTTTTCTTTTATTGAAAAATTATTTCAGCAATTTTTAAAAGATAGTATCAATGATCCTAAAGCAGAATTTTTTATTCCGATCATTGGAGATGCATTTATAAAAAATGGAGGGATAATTAAACTAATTCCCACTTCAGCCCAGTGGTTTGGTGTAACCTATAAAGAAGATGCAGCCACGGTTAAAAAAGATATTCAGAATTTGGTTGATGGAGGAGAGTATCCGTCCTCCTTGTGGAAATAGTATGATTGAAGTAAATATTATTGCGATAGTTCTAAAACATAGTGTAGTATTAGAATAATCAATCTAAAAAATAAAACATGAAAAAATTATTATTGCTGCTGCTGATGGTGATGTCCATAGGAATTTCCGTTAATGCTCAGGAGAAAGATAAGGTTAAAAAAACTTCTTCGGTTCCTCAAAAAGTGCATAACACCTTTAGCAAACATAAAAAGTATAAAGGCTATAAAGTGAAGCACAAGCACCATGGTATTACCAAAAAGCATAAAGTAGATTATAAAGATGGGGATGTAAAAAACAAGACTAAATAGAGATTAATATCCCGGTCAAGTAGAACTTTTTCCCCATAAGTATCTAATATTACCCGCTAACATTGTAGCGGGTATTTTTTTATATGAAGAACTACTGACATAGTTTTTAGGAATTATTTTTAAAAATCAAATTATTATGATAACAACAAATGAGAAACTCGTTGAGGTATTAAATGACCTTATTGAGATCAACAATGACAGGGTTGTTGGTTATGAAAAAGCAGCAGAGGAAACTAAAACTGTAGATATAGACCTGCAGGCGATATTTCATAAAATGGCTGATGAAAGCCGGAAGTACAAATCTGAGCTGGTTGAAGAAGTTACCAGACTTGGTAACGAACCATCCACAGGTACAACTAACAGCGGCAAGCTTTACAGAATATGGATGGATGCCAAAGCAATTTTTACAGGTAAAGACACAGACAGGCTATTTTAGAAAATTGCGAATTTGGTGAAGATGCTGCCCGGAAAGCATATAAACTGGCTCTTGCTTCTGGTGCTGAAATACCTGCAGAAACCCGTCAGTTAATAACAGATCAGCATGCTTCATTGAAAAATTCACATGACATTATTAAGAAATACAGGGATGCTCATAAAGCAGCTAATAATTAAAATTTAATAAGTCTATTAATAAGAAGAGGCCCAACATTTATTCGTTGGGCTTTTTTTCTCTTATCAAAGAAAACATTCGGGCTTTATACTATGCTTTCTATAAAATATTCGGAGAATATTTTATGAATAATTTTTTATTTTTGAGCTTATTATTAGATACTTTGATAGAATTAAAGTTATCTTCGTTTTGGCAAAAATGTAAAAACTCTTTTTCTAAAATTAATTTTTGGTAAGAAAATTGCTTAATAACTTTTATCTTTTTCAAGAAAAAATTAATTAATTTTGCAAAAAAGAATATAAGTTTTTTAAATCTCATTTTTTTATGAGAAAAAATATAAATTTGTTAAATTATTTTTTTTATATATTTACTAATCAATAATTAATCAAAATCATCTTTTATGTGTAACATTAATAAAAAGCATACAGCGCTGCTAGCCATATTTATGGCCCTTACAATTTCGGTTAGTGCACAAACTTATACCGATACAATTAAACCTTTTTCCGGTAGAAATCAATTTAGAACATGGTCTATTGGAATAAATGTCGGTGCATTATACTCTATGGTTGCTATAGGCGGCTCAAATAATTTTAGTACGAATCCGGTTGATTTAGGGTTCGGAGTTAATCTTAAGTACCAGGTAACTCATTGGAGTGCATTACAGTTAGATATTATAAGCGGTAAATTAAAAGGTAACCAGAACAATAAGCTACTTGACCCTTCTGTTAGTGGTGCACTACCTCCAGCCTTCCCTGCGTATAGAAGTGTAAAAGAATTCCTAACATTTTTACATTATGCTGCCAGTTTAAGTGGTGTTTTTACACTGGGTAATATAAACTGGTTAAGTGTAAAAAACAAAGTTATACCCTATGTATCTTTAGGTGGTGGTATAGCTAACTATACACCTTGGATTGTTACAAGAAGCCCGACGCTTCCATATACAACAATTGGTTCACATCATTATTTAAGTGATCCAAATCTAAAATCTATAAATCATTTCTTTGTACCTGTGGGTTTTGGTTTAAAATTTAATCTTACTAGATCACTTAATCTGGATCTGGGATATCGGATGCACTTTGTAGATGCTGATAACCTGGATGGTTACTCTTATATGGATACCAGGAACGGTGGGACTAATGCAGGAACACAATCTCACAAAGATAAATTTTCATATGCATTTCTTGGCGTAGAGTTTTCTTTAGGAAATAAAGCTAAGCCACAACTTATGTTTGATAACCCTGCTGCACGTATGAACAGCTATCTTCAAAATCAAATAGATATATTAAGATCTCAACTTAATTTGAAAGATACAGATGGTGATGGTGTTGCAGATATATTTGATAAAGAACCAAATACTCCTGCAGGCTGCCCTGTTGATACACATGGTGTAACAAGAGATACAGATGGTGATGGTGTACCTGATTGTAAAGATAAAGAGCTAATCACCCCAACATATTGTCAACCTGTAGATGCTGATGGTGTTGGTAAATGCCCTCCTCCTGAATGTTGTAATAATATGGTAAGAAAGGACTCAACAATAGCAACATGCACAGTAGGTGATTTGCCAAGCCTTTCTTTTAAAGGAAATTCAAATACTTTAAGTGCAGATGCAAAAGCAATTCTTGCATCAGCAGCGGGTAAATTAAAAGAAAGTCCTTTATGTACAGTTACAATTACAGGATATCCTGCAGCTTCTAAAGCTTCACAGGCAGTTTGTAACAAAAGAACCGATGCAATAAAAATGTACCTGATGAGCAATGAAGGTATTAGTGCAGACAGACTGAGTGTTAATTGTGAAGTGGGTGGTGGTGATGCAAATACAATTGATTTGAAAGTAAAATAATAATTCTTATTTCTTTCTAAGAAAAACCCTTCCAAAAACGGAAGGGTTTTTTATTTATTTGCAGGATTTTAATTAGATGTATCTATCCAGATTCAATTATCTGTATGTATCCATTCTACGGTTGTTTTTATAAGTTCTTCTAATTCATTGCTGGTTTTTTCAAAAGGATGTTTGGTATTGAAAGTATGCGTTGCATTCAGGACAATTTTTAGCCGGGCATTTGCATTAGAATTTTTTATCCATGAAAAAAGAGATTCTCCGTGTTCAACCGGAACCGCTTCATCATTTGCACCATGAATTATGAGTATTGGAATGTTAAGTGATTGTATTGCCTGTTTTACATTCCAATCCTTATCACTTTTTAAAATTTCCTGCAAAAATTCAAATCCCTGCGGAAGTTCCTGTTTGGTTCTGTTGTTCTTTTTATAATAAACACCTGCTGATGCCCATTCCTTAAGCATCTCGGGCGGCCAAAAGTTTAAAGTTTTAATTGTGCTCACTAAAATGATCCCATCAATTTTTATTTTTTCTTCTATGATTTTTTTTGCTCCAAAAATAGCAGGCACGCCGCCAAGACTATGAGCAAACAAATATATTTTTGAGTGCTCTCTGAATTCTTTATTTAAATTATGAAGAACACTTATAAGGTCTTCTGTTTCCAGACTCATACAGTTTTGCTCATATTTTTCCAGGTCTTCAAAAAGATCAGCATTACCGATTACACCACCATGGCTGAAATTAAAGCTGTAGGAAGAGATACCATTTTCAAAAAGCTTTTGTTGTATGTATGGAAACATTCCATAATTATAAAAACCGTTGTGCCCGTTTATAATTATAACCAGCGGAGATGCACTTCCGGCATTAATATAAATTCCTTCTACTGTTCCATTTTTATGATGGAAGATTAATTTTTCTCTTTCCATTTTTAGCGCTAAAAAGCTATTCATACTTTTACTTAAGAATTTTTTCAAACTTTTTTAATTCGCCGATCTCTATTGCTGAAAGCAGATCATTATTTTCATATTTCGACCTGAGAAACAATACTCTTTTATGATGCGGATACTTTGTAAGGATTGTTGTTATTATCCCGCCAACACTTTCATCTTTTTCAAACATCGGTTTGTTCTCCGGTAATTCTGATTTATTTCTTGTTGGCATTTTTTTTATAATGGCTTCCAGCGTAGCAAGTTTATTTTGTTGAATATTTTTAATTTTAGACGCTTTGCTGTGCAATCCCTGCAATTGTTTTTTACTTAGGCTGCCCCGCTGCATGTATTGCTTGTAAAGACTTATTACAAATGATGATACAGGATAAGCAAGAATGCATTCTTCAAGCACATCATTAACAATGTCTACCTCTTTTTTCTTATTAATATTTTTTGTGAAACTTATCATGTGGAGGAAAAGTATTATCGGATTATTTTACATATTTTTTAAAAAATTCCATTGTTCTTTTCCACGCAAGAGTTGCGGCTGCTTCATTATAACGGGGAGGAGAGGTATTGTTATGAAAAGCATGATTAACCCCTTCATACATGTATAACTCGTAAGTGATATTATTTTTCTTCAGCGCTTCCTCGTAGGCAGGTATACCGGCATTTATTCTTTCATCCAACCCTGCATAATGTAATTGTACAGCTGCTTTTATTTTAGGCACATCTTCAACTGCAGGCTGTGCACCGTAAAAAGCAACTGCTGCTTTTAGTGAAGGCACGTTTACTGCTAATTTATTACTCATGCCACCGCCCCAGCAAAAGCCCACACAACCTACATTGCCGTTATAATCTTTACGGGTGTTGAGGTAATCGAAAACATTTAAAAAGTTTTTCAGGTTATCTTCTGCTTTTAATTCGCCAAAAAAATTTCTTGCCTCATCTTCGTTCGCAGCTGTTTTGCCAAGTGCTGCCAATGCATTGGGTGCAATTGCTAAATAACCTTCATTAGCAGCACGCCTTGCCACATCTTCTATATGTTCATTTAATCCGCGGTTTTCATGTATCACGACAATTGCCGGATATTTCTTATCTTTTTTTGGTCTTGCCACATAGGCTTTCATTTCATTAGGTACACCAGGGTAGGTGATGTATTCTGTAAACAGGTCATGGTCTGTAGTAACCGCAGCATTTGCATAATTATTTTCCAGTAATGGCAGCAGGCTCATTGCAGCAACTGTGCCGCCGGCTAACACAGCAAGACGTTTTAAAAATTCCTGCCGGTTGAGAAGTTTATGTGTGTATTCATCGTAGAGATTAATAATACGCTGGTCCATATGTTTCTGTTTTGAATAAAGTTAGTAAAGTTTCATTTGATGAAAACCTGTAATATCAGGATAGATAAAAAAATAAAATTCTCCTAACTTTAAAATAAAAAATTACTGTTATGAGCAATGATACACTTGAAATAAAGGCAGCGCTTATGATGGGTAAGCCTGTGCATGAGGTTTTTGAAGCCATTGTTGATCCATCAAAAATGAGTAACACTGCTGGGTTGAGTGATTGTTTTGTTACTTAACATCTCTTCCCGCAATTTGATGTTGGTATTAGCGTAGTTTGTTCAAAATTTTATTTTATACTAAACACCTGCTTTAGAAGATCTGTTGTTCTTGCTGCAGGGTCCTTACGAATTTTTTGTTCTTCAAGCCCAAGCTGATAAAATATTCCACTCATTGCTTTATCAGTTACATACGTCTGCAAATCAGGATTTACTTTATTAAAGCTTAATTTATTGTAGGTGCTAAAAATAGTATTCCAATACTTTGTTGCATTTACTTTATTTAAAGATTCTCCAATAATTGGTCTAAAAGCTTTAGTTAGCTCAGCAGAAGTTTTACTTTTTAAATAATCCGTTGCTGCAAAATCACCTCCTTTTAAAATACCCACAGCATCCTGTATGCTCATTTGCTTTATTGCATTAATAAAAACAGGAGCAGCACTCTTAGCAGCATCTTCGGCAGCACGATTCATTGCGAGAATAGCATTATCAACCTGACTTCCAAAACCGAATGTGCGTAATTTTTTTTCAACTTTCTTTGCTTCTTCGGGCATTAAGATCTTAATAACAGCATTGGCAAAAAAGCCATCCATAGCTGAAAGTTTTTGCAAGCCACGTTCTGTGCCTATCTGCAAAGCCTGTTTAAGACCTTCCGAAATATCAGAACTGCTTACATCAGTGCCGGCACTTTTGTTACTTACTGTATTAAGAATATTTTTTAATACCTGTGCATTTAAACTGCCAAAAGAAATTGCGAGGAGAATGATTAAAGAAAATAATGGTTTCATATTATAGATTTAGCCTTTTCAAATATATTGATGGTTAAATGAAGAATAGGTTAAAGAACCTTTAACTTTTTTAATTAGTTAAATGATAACATTGCATTGTATTTAAAGATTTTAAACCAAAACAAAAAATCATTTTTTCAAAGTGGATCTTTATTCAGAGGTTGTTCAGACTTTTTATAATTGGGCACAATCAGACGCTTCCATCATCATGGGTAATTCAGGTTATTAGTCCTCGTTTGCAAACGACTAGAGCGGGGGGTAATAGATTAAACTATTATACATTAAAACAGTCAATAAGATTGGTTCATTCATTTAACAATATTGTTAGTTTAAGACATGAATAAATAAATTAAATTTGATAATTAAATTCTATCTAAAAAAAATTTTATGAAAAAGTTTATTAGTATAATACTCGTGGCAGGTTTAACCGCAGGAGTTTTTAATTGTGCAGAAGCACAGAGGGGCCGCAATGACGGCGGGTCGTCAGGCCGGGGAAACAGGGAAGCAAATGTTTCTCAACAGCGTGGCAACAGAGGTAATTTTTCTGAAGCAAGAACGAATCGTGAAAATAATGGAAGCAGGAACAATTCAGGAGCTACAGTGAACCAGCAAAGAAATGAAAGGGTACAAGTTCCTGACAGGGGTAATAATAATCGCTTTAACCAGCAAAGGTCCGAAGTTACCAGGAATGATGTTGGAGTAAATCGTAGTGCGGGTGTTGCCCAACAAAGAAATGTAGGCGTAAATTCAGTTGCAAGTCAAAGGTATAACCGGGATCAGGTGTATTCAAGGTATAATAATAATAATAATGCTTATAATAACAACCGTTACAGCAACAGCTATTACAGGGGTGGATATAATCAAGGATATAACAGAGGGTTTTCTTTTGCCTATGGCCCACGTTATAGTATTATTCCAAGAAACAGTGTTTCCATTTATTTTGGAGGGTCTCCTTATTATTTTTACAATGGATTTTATTACGGATACTATGGTGGATATTATGAACCCATATTTCCACCTATCGGCCTTCGTATAGGTTTTCTTCCTTTTGGTTATAGCAGTTTATTTATTGGGGATTATCCATATTATTATTACAATGGAATTTATTACAGGCAATACGACGATAACAATTATGAAGTTGTTGATCCGCCAATGGGAGCAACAGTTTCTTCTTTGCCAAAAGGTGCAAAATCCGTAGTACTTAATGGTGAAAAATTGTATGAGCTTAACGGAACTTATTATAAAGAAGACAGGAATTCTAAAGGAGAAGTAATTTATACCGTTGCAGGTAAAAACGGAGAAATAAATAATACTGATGAAGATACTAATGATAATAATGTAGATGTACCACATTCTTCTTTACAAGTAGGCGATATCGTAAATCAATTACCTGAAGGATCTAAAATCGTAACCATAAATGGTGAAAAAATGTACGTTGCACCGGATGATACTTATCTTAGAGAAGAATCCAATGGTGGTATCGTTCAATATAGAGTAGTAGGGAAGTAATTAAAATATTCTTCAGTTTAATTGTTGGCAGAAATTTTAATTATAATAAAAAATATTTCAAAACTTTTAAAGCCGGTGTAAATGCCGGCTTTTTTATGGAATTGAGTTTTCTTTTTTCCGCCGGGTCGGTCTTCCCTGTTAAGGCTTGCAGCATAGCAGGGTGACCGACCACATTTAAATGAGGATGATTATAAATATTCATCTGCCAGGTTTTATAAAACCGGAGTAGATGATTTTGGATTTCTTACACATTTGATGGAGTAATTTTATATGTGATCGGTCATCCTGCCTTGCTACAAAAAGCTATGCAGGGAAGACCGACCACGGCGAGAAAAGACCAGACGGCGGCTTTCAGGATAGGAAGTTTTTTGGATTGAGAGGGGAACACCCACAGGGGCTAAAAATTTTTCTTAAAATAATAACATTTAAGGAGCCGATAAAAAGACTAGCAAGGAATTTGCTTCATAAAGGCAGTCAGCTTATCATCGGATCATTTTAGCTATAATTTATTAGAATGAAAAAGATTATTATTTTACTTTCCACCCTGTTTGTATGGGCAACTGCATCAGCACAGTTAAAAACAACTGTCATATGCCCTGTTATCAAAATAGATATTCTGGATGGGAAAGTAAATGGCAACATAATTCCAAATTCTACAGTTGGTCAAATCAAACTTAAGTTACCGTGTTTTACCAGTTTTGAAGAAGAAGGCACTTCTGCCAAATGTGGCGCTGGTGTTTTTTATAAAGACAAAGATTTATATTTCTATACCACCCGCGACTATGTAGAAATAGGCCCTGCCTTTAAAGGTATGCTTAGCATTCCGTTATTAGGAGCGCCACGACGAGGTTTATTTAAATGGCTAGGCGGACCTCAAATAAAAGACGTGAACTGGGATGCTTTTCAAACTGCTTATGGTGTATTAATCCTGTACTATAATAAAGCAGCCAGAGTAAATAAGATACAGTTCAGCTCCCGGCCGGCAAATGCCATCCAACTTTGTGAATGATCTATCTCTCTGTCGGTTTTTGACCAAATAAAATTTCATTTAATTCCTTAGCCGTGTCTCTATTCAAAGGGTAATCTGTAGCAGGGACACGGCGGCTAATTGAAAAGATTGTTGAAAAGAATTGTATCATACATCAATCCCTCTACTGCAGCCGTGTCCCCGACGATAGCGCAAGAATGATGTGTTTGCCTTGTGTGATGGGTTCTTGTGCTTTGCTAAATTTAAAATTTTTGGTACTAACTATTTGTAATTCTTTTATCCGGCACAAGAAGCTAAGCTATAACCCACGCCTCATTCTTGCGCCAACATGAGGTTTGGAAAACAGGGTTTAAAAAAGCTGACGTTCTGTTATAAGGCACAAGCGGGCGCTTGCGCCATGAAAATGATTTTTATTGAAGAGAAATGAAAAAACCTTGCGCCATAACATGGGCATTAATTGATAAAAATTTTAATAAAAACGGGTCGTTAAATTTTGCAATAAAACATTATCAACAGTTGGTATAATTTCTTTTATCATTTCGCAAGTATAGTCTGACAATTTTAAGTGTATGTATTTTTTACGTAACTTTTTAATTATTGTTTCATCATGTTTCAATAATTCCAAAACGTAACCCCTTGCTTTATTATATTTATCAGGTGGCATACTATCACTATTAGTATACTTTTCAGAAAACATAACAGCTAATCCCTCTTCTAAATACGTAGTTTTTGATGCGTCAGATGATGGAGTAATTGTATGAATACATTCGTGTGATAAATTAAGATTCCTTTGATATATCTCATCAATAGTCTTAGCATTCATTACATAAATAGGAAGACTCATTTTTACCAATTTTATTTTTTCTTTAGCTTCCGTTACTATTGAATTGGATGAGTTAAAATTTATTACAGTCGAATATGTTTTATCTATAGGTCCATATTCTTTTCTAATCATTTTGCGAATTGATCTTAATTCTTTTGAAAATTCAATATAAAGATTCTTGTCTATAAATGGAATATCATCTTTTTCAAAAGTGAACTTCATATTACAATTTTTACTTTCTAGCCGTAACTATTTGCTTTGCCAACTCTAATCTAATCAATTGCGCAAAGCCAGCAAATATTAACCAGCTAAATTTTATGAAACAGGTGAAGATGAGTTTAGAATTCTTACACATTGGGTTGCGTAATACAGTTGTTGCTGCACCTCACTCACAAACTCTTTTGAATACCAGCAATGGCAGAGAGTCTGCTCATGGTTTTTGCAAATACCGCCCACGATAACAAATAATCATATCTTCGCTCATCTCTTAATTAAACCAAAACTATTTTTTATGAAAAGTAAATTTCAATTAGCGGTTCTCTTCGGAATTTCCTCTTTAGTTTTTTCTGCCTGTTCTACACCTGCCGGAGAAACGAAACCTGTCGACATGGAAAAAACAAAACCCCAAATCCAGGCAATGGAAGATGCATATGCAGCAGCAGAAAAAGCAAAGGATGTTAATGCGGTGGCAGCCTATTACAGCCAGGATGCTATTAGTTATAACAGGAATGAAGAACCAAGTTCCGGACTTGCAGCCATTAAAGAGCACATTGCAAAGGACATTGCAAAAGACACTACAGGTAATGTTAATGTATATAAAGTAGTAGATCTTTTTGCTGATGGAGATTTGCTGGTAGAGATTGGTTCATGGGCAGTAATGAATCCTGCAGGAGCAGAAGTAGATAAAGGCTATTATATGTCATGTTTTCAAAAACATGATGGAAAATATCTTTGCGTTAGGGATATGAATGTTACCTCAACTCCTGTTAAGCCGGCAAAGTAAGAAAGAGAATATTATAATTACATAAATGAGTTATCGAGTCTGCGAAATGCAGGCTCTTTTTTTTAAATCACACTGCTGTCCTGAGTTTGCAACTCAGGACTTACAGACTTCGATGTTAGTTAAAAGTTCGGATTAGAAGATACGTATCAATAATATTTATTTTGTTATAGAAGAACAGAGCAAAGATTATGGAGAATGTCCTGAGTTGAAAACTCAGGACAGTAGTACTTTTATTATTATTTTAAGATACAACGGATAGAGTAGGGGGTTCTGTTATAAGGCACAAGCGGATGCTTGCGCCATGAAAAGGCATAGATCTATTTTATTGACCTTGTGAAAAGGTTATGGATTTTTCCTCCAAATTTTTCGAAAAGAAAAATCAAGTCAAAATTGGAATTTTCAATTTGAGGGAATTTAGCTTCCTTAAGATCAAAGCCGGAAAAACTATTAATATCATCAATTACTATCAATAACCAAATTATCTTCAGATTAGCTTCAGTACGATAACTATTAGCCTTCGTTTCTTTTTTTTCGATGCATTCAAGTAATAAGTCAGTGAATTCGGGAAGAGTAAAATAACTTTCAGCAAGTTCAAGATCAACTCTTGAATCTTTGTTAGGAGTTATTTTTGTTTGAATAATATAACTCGGTTTAGGAAAAGCACCTCCGGTTAATTCAGATTTTATATAATCTACTATGGTTTGTATTACCTCTTTTTTTTGTTCTGGAGTAAATTGCCTGTTTTTGAAATTGCTTTCACCAATAACATTTTCATTATAATCTATAAAAATATTCACTGTTTTGGATAAGTGATTCAACTCAGGTGCAATTATTTCTTCTGCTTTCCCGATATAATATTTTGCTGTTTTAAATATGGCTTTAGTTTCTTCACTCATTAGTCTTGTATGTTCTAGGCCTATTTTTTCTTTTTCAAATGAAAGAATGAAATCGGGAAATTTTAGAAGTTCATTTGGTACTTCGATTTCCAATTTGTCATTCATAAACAGAATAAATTTACCTACATCAAAAAGTTCATCATACTTATCTTGAGTAACATTAGGAGTATGATTCAATTTGGCTTTATAATCTTTAATGATACCCTCTAATTTGTTCATTTCATTCTTCATCCTTTCTTTTTCATTTTCAAAATCAAACTGTGGTACTTGTTCAATAGGTATATCCATTGATTCTGAAATTGCCTTTCGTATTTCTTCTTCAGGTAAATCAGTCGAAAACTTTAAGGTTGTCCTTTTAAGTATTGATTGTCGTTGGTTCATCATCTTTGGAAGATATTCTTCAATGAATTTTTTTTTGTCATTAGGAGAAAGCGATGCTAAAAAGTCTTCCAAGGTTTCATACATATTGCAATACTATAAATTTGATGACGATTTACAAACAAATGCTCAAAGGCTGCCCGATTGAAATGGAAAACACGGCGAAGATTTTGTGTTAAGGTCTTGCGCCGGATTTGTAATGTAAAGCGGGAACCAATGCTGAGGTATGTACTACGGTCACAGCCCCAAACAAAAAACCCATCTCACATAAGATGGGCTTTAGTTCTTTACTCGTCAACCCTTCGACAAGCTCAGGATGACAGCGCTACTTTATTAATACCTGTAATGCTCCGGTTTAAACGGACCAACTTTACTTATGCCTAAATAAGAAGATTGCTCTTCAGTTAATTCATCCAGCACCACACCAATTTTTTTAAGGTGAAGACGTGCTACTTTCTCATCAAGAATTTTTGGAAGAACATAAACCTTGTTCTCATACTTTTCATGATTTGTCCAAAGCTCAATCTGTGCAAGGGTTTGGTTAGTGAATGAATTACTCATTACAAAACTTGGATGACCGGTTCCGCAACCCAAATTTACCAAACGGCCTTCTGCCAAAACGATAACATCTTTGCCACCTGTGGCGCCATCGGCGCCATCGATGGTGTACATGTCAACCTGCGGCTTGATGGTATTTTTTGTAGAACTATAATTTTTATTCAACCATGCCATATCAATTTCAATATCAAAGTGACCGATGTTACAAACGATGGCTTTATCTTTCATTGAACGGAAATGTTTTTCGGTGATAAGATCGCGGCAACCGGAAGCGGTAACAATAATGTCAGCTTCCTTAACTGCGTCAACCATTTTCTTAACTTCAAAACCATCCATAGCAGCCTGCAATGCGCAGATAGGATCAACCTCGGTAATGATAACCCTGCAGCCTGCACCTTTTAATGAAGCGGCAGAACCTTTACCCACATCACCATAACCTCCCACCACGGCAACTTTACCAGCCATCATAACATCAGTGGCACGGCGGATAGCATCAACCAGGCTTTCTTTACAACCATACTTATTATCAAATTTAGATTTGGTAACAGAGTCGTTTACATTAAAAGCGGGGATAGGCAATGTGCCTTTCTCCATTCTTTCATACAAGCGATGAACACCTGTAGTTGTTTCTTCACTCAAACCTTTAATGTGTTGGATCAACTCAGGATATTTATCAAATACCATGTTGGTAAGATCACCACCATCATCAAGTATCATATTCAAAGGACGGTCTGCACTGCCAAAGAATAATGTCTGCTCAATACACCAATCAGCTTCTTCAAGCGTTTCGCCTTTCCATGCAAAAACAGGAATACCTGTAGCGGCGATAGCAGCAGCAGCATGATCCTGTGTTGAGAAAATATTACATGAGCTCCATTTTACTTCGGCGCCCAGTTCAATTAATGTTTCAATTAATACAGCGGTCTGTATGGTCATGTGAAGACAGCCGGCAATTCTTGCACCCTGTAAAGGTTTTGTTTTTCCATATTCTTCTCTAAGCGCCATCAATCCAGGCATTTCAGCTTCGGCTAATTTAATTTCTTTGCGACCCCATTCAGCAAGGCTGATGTCTGCAACCTTGTTCTTAAGGCTGAAGTCAATTTGATTTTTTGTTATTGTTGACATGTTGTTTAGTTATGAGTTATGAGTTATGAGTTTGATTGAAGAGTAAAATTAATACAGTTAGGACAAAATTCTTTATAAGTAATAAACTTTAGGACAAACATGGTTAAAACGTGTAACTTGCAGGACAAACAACAAGTTTAGTATGGCTAAAGCAATTAAAAAAGAAGATTCAGCTACGCTTCAATCTGCACTTGATAATAAGGACCTTGCTATTCTGCACCTGCTTCAAAAAAATGCAAGGATAACGGTGAAAGAAATTTCTGATAAAATGCATTTGAGCACAACGCCTGTGCATGAACGTATCAAGCGGATGGAAGCATCAGGAGTGATAAAACAATATGCAACATTAGTGGATCATACTAAAGTGAAGAAAGGGCTGATGGTAATTTGTTATGTCTCTTTAAAACAGCATAGCAAAAATGCAGGAGCAAAATTTATTAAGACGATGAATGAATTGAATGAGGTAATAGAATGCTACAGCATCTCAGGCGAATTTGATTTTATGCTGAAAGTTGTTTGCGAGGATATGAATGCATACTATGATTTTCATGTGAATAAATTAAGCTCCATTGAAAATATAGGCCATGTGCAGAGTGTGTTTGTTATGGGAATTATTAAGCAGACGCATGAGGTGCTTTGACCTCACCCTCCATCTCCCTCTCCTTGTGGAGAGGGAGCGGTACTTCATCTAAGAAACAACAACAGTACTTCCTCATCATCTTTCGATTCTATATTCAACATTCCGGCAA
>OLLO01000107.1_pt1 | contig 19965 bp, 15 predicted proteins | sample 1604551 | NCBI WGS metagenome assembly OLLO01 (sample SAMEA104055720, study PRJEB20765) | soil metagenome | biome: Arctic tundra; feature: Polygonal ground; material: soil | place: USA | collected 2011-09 | depth 0-0.5 m
GAAGATATTTTGTAAAAAAGTTCTGTAGCTTAGGAGTAATTAAATTAAACGCTACTTATGAGAAAAATTCTTTTTACCACAATTTTGATTTTGTGTGCTGTGACTTTTATATTTGGACAAAGCAATTTTAAAAAGAATGATATTTATATAGAAGCTGGCGGCAATGGGCTTTATGGTTCTGTAAACTATGAGAGACAATTAACAAAACAATCCGGACTGGGAGCAAGAATTGGTTTAGGCTTTTACTGGCAATATGCAAATTTTTTAAATCTTCCTGTAGGGATTAATTATTTATTTAAGTTAAAGAGTAAGAAATCTTTTATTGATGCAGGACTTGGTGTAACATGGACAGGTATCGATGAAAAAAGTTCAAAGGGTTTAAATTTTGTAAATTTTGTTCCAAGTATAGGTTATAGAAGACATACCTCAAAAGATTTAATGTGGCGTATCAGCATAACACCTGTTGGTAACAAATATGGATTTGTACCATGGCTTGGTGCTTCTATTGGGAAAAGATTTTAATCTGTACGTCCTGTAAAAACAGCCAGAAAAATTGGAGAACAATTAATAAAAAAGATAAAATAATTATTTCCTCTTCCCTCTGTTCAACCCAATATTTATTCCTGCTCTTATAATTGGAAGAAGATTTCCATAGCCATCTACATAAGGAGAGTTTATATCTTTTATTACATCAACTAAAATACTCAGGTAAGTAAAAGTATTTTTATCAGAACGGGAAGTGGTGTAACCACCGCCTACCAATAGGCTTGGCGAATGCAGTGTTGATTTTATATTACCAATACCTGAGTTATAAGGAATAAATTTTTGAGCAATAAAATTATATTCCGGCTGCGCCTGTATAAAAAGAAAGTGAACAGGAAATATTCTTGTAAAAGCACCTAAGCCATATATTGTTGTCCGGTATTTATTATTGTAAACATCTCTTTGGCTTTGATATTCAAAATTTGCTACAGCTGCAAAGTCTATCCATTTGGCAACCGTATATCCATAATGCGGATGAAGCCCAACAAGAAATGAACTATAGCTTCCTCCACTAAAGCCTAATGAAACACTTCCGCCGGTAAACCAGTTGGTTGGGTCGTAATGTTTTTGCTTTTCATTTTCATCCTGCGCATGAAGAGCAGCTGCAAGCAACAAGCTGCAGGCTGCAAGCATAATAGATTTAAATATTTTCATAATAGTATGTTTAAAACAAACGAATTGAATTAAAAAAATAAAATGCCGAATAAATCACTGATAACTTATTACTGATAACTGATCACTCAATATTCGCTACTCAGCATCAAAAATCTTTCCTGCATTTAAAATATTATTCGGGTCAAAAACTTTTTTTATTCCTCTCATTAATTCTAATTGCGTTTTATCGAATACAATATCCATAAAACTTTTTTGTACCAATCCAATCCCATGCTCACCGCTTATTGTTCCTCCTAATGTTTTTACTAACGTGAATAATGCCCGTAAAGATTCTATAATCTGCGGATCATCCTGGCTATTCTCTGTACCTTCTTTTTTTATTCGGATGTGCAAATTGCCATCGCCTGCATGACCGTAGCAAACCGCTTTAAAGCCAAATTGTTTTCCCAGTTCTTTTACTCCATGTACCAATGCAGGTAACTCAGCCCTTGGCACTACAGTATCTTCCTCAATTGTATAGCCATCAATCTTTGTAGCTTCGGCTACCCTTCTCCTCAGCTTCCATAATTCAGCTTTCTGCACTGCATTATCAGCGAAATATATCTCACCGCAATCAAACTGGTTCAGCAGTTCAGAGATGGCTTCCATATCCTGCATTAATGTTTCCAAATGATTTCCATCCACTTCAATTATTAAATGTGCAGCGGTATCTTCTGTTATAGGAATAGCAATGCTGTCAACAAATTTACTTACAATTAAAAGAGCATCTATTTCAATTAACTCTAATCCGCTTGGCGTATATCCTGCTCTGAAAATTGCACTAACGGCTTCACTGGCTTTTTCTAAACTCCTGAATGGTACCAGCATTAGGAGGTCATACATCGGTAACGGAATTAACCGCAAAACAATTTTAGTAACGATACCTAATGTGCCTTCGCTGCCTACTATTAACTGCGTTAAATTATATCCTGTAGAATTTTTTAAAACATTTGCTGCTGTCCAGATAATTTCACCATTCGGCAAAACAACTTCAAGATTTATAACATAATCTTTTACCACTCCGTATTTTACTGCCTTTGGTCCGCCGCTGTTTTCTGCAACATTACCGCCAATAAAGCAGGAGCCACGGCTGCTGGGGTCAGGCGGATAGAACAAGCCTTTTTCTTTTACTTCGTTTTGTAAAACTTCAGTAATCACCCCCGGCTCTGTTGTTACCTGCAAATTTCTTTCATCAATATTCAGTATTGAATTCATTCTTTCTGTAGAAATTAATACGCCGCCTAAATGCGGTAATGCACCACCACTAAGCCCTGTGCCGGCTCCCCGTGGTGTAACAGGTATTTTATATTGATTGCATATTTTAAATATTCCGCTTATCTCTTCAGCAGAACGTGGTTTTATTACTACTTCAGGCAGGTAATGAAGATTTTCAGTTTCATCATGTGAATATTTATACAGGTTTTCTTCATCAACAAAAACAAATTGCTTACCTACGATAGTTTTAAATGTATCTATGTGTTGCAGGGTTAATGAGGATCTAATACTTACTTCCATTACGTGAAATTATAGCGATTGAATAAAATTAATCATTTGTGACGAAGCATAAAAAATCATACTTAATCCCGGATCAAAAAAAATATTTTAAAAAAATATAACCAAATACGAAATCAATCGTATATTTGATTACGAATTTATTCTTTATTGTTTTATAACCCTAAAAATTACTGCAATGAAAAAGCAACATTCTTCCAAAGGAGTCCTAAGGACAAACAGAAACATTTTATTTGGCATCTCTTTTTGTATCATTCTTGCATTAACTGCTATGGCTTTCCAGGATTCTACAAAAATTAATAAGTCAAATCAGCAAGCTGCGTTGGATACCGTACCAAAAAATCATGATATAGATATTCAGATAGATTTGAAAGATTTGGATCAAACTATTAAAAGAAGTTTAGAGATGGCTGAAAAGAGCATGAAAGAAATTGACTGGAATAAAATATCAAAAGATGTTGAGCAAAGTATGAGGCAAATTGATATGGCCAAATTACAAATGGAGATCAATAATTCTATAAAAGCCATTGACTGGGATAAAATGAAGAATGAAATTGACAGGTCTCTGAAAGAAATTGATAAGAGCAAAATAAAAATTGATATTGAAAAAGCTATATCGGATGTAAGAAAAAATATTAATCCGGAAGAAATGAAAAAAGAACTTGAGATGAATAAGAAGCAATGGAAACTTGAAATAGAAAAAGCCAAAGAAGAATTAAAGAAAGCTAAAAAAGAACACGATGCAGAAATTTAAAAACTCGGGCAAAGTGTTTCTCTCTTGTTGCCATTGTAATCGTTATAGAAACCTTTGTTCATTATATTAAATTCACTGGCGCCTCTGTAACTATTAAAATTATGAAGAGATGAGGTTGTTACATCGTAACTGAATGTGAAACGAACATTTTTTAATTCAAAACCAACCATAGGCACAACCGCATCACCTAAGCGATAATATAAACCACCGATCAATTGCTGTTCGCCATTTCTCGAAAGATTATACGCAGCATTCATTCCCAATACAAGCTCGCTGGCCTTTGCCTGTGTAGTAAAATATGCATTGGGGTTAATGATGATATTATCATTTAGTTTAAGGATGGCATTTAAAAATCCGATATGACGCATTGCAATCCTGGTAGTATCTGCTGATGCATCTATAAAACTTTCAAGCGGCCGGTTAACATGCTGAATTGAATAGCCTGCATTAAGATAAATATTTTCTGTAGGAAAATAAGCGTAATTCATTCCTGCCTGCACATCAAAATAACTAACGTTATTATTACTTAGTGTCACACCCGTAGGTAAAGTGTTATCAAAAAATTTTCCATCAAACTGATCAGGAAATTTTAATTTGGTTTGATCTATTCTTTTATTTACCCAGCCTACATTAAAGCCTGCGCTAAGCAAGCTGCTGTTGCCAAGCATTTGGTGATATGCAATAGAAGCATATGCTTTGGTAGATGTAAGACTTCCGCTCCCTGCCACATCTCTTAAAATAACACCGCCTAAACCAAGCCAGCCGTTTTCCAACTTATCCCTAAAAACCTGTGCGTCTCCAAAAATACTCATGGTTTTATATGGCACAGCCATTATAGAAGAATATTGATTTCTGTAAGAAGCGCCAATTCTATAATCAGCATCGGGAATAAAGCCCGTGTTTGCAGGATTGGTAATCAAAGGATTATTAAAGAATTGCGAAAAATGAAGATCCTGCGCCTGAAGGCAAGTAACAAGTAATAAGTTATAAGTAATGAGTAAGAATATGTATTTTATTTTTTTCATTTTATTCCATTTGCAAATCTGCATATTTACACATCTGCACATTTACATTATCTTATTAAAGTTATGTCTCCTACTTTTTTAATTTTAGTGCCATCAGAAAAAATTACATCTAAGGTATAAGTATAAACGTCCATTTGCTGCAATTTACCTTTGTAATATCCATTCCAACCATTTGCCGGATTCGTTGATTCAAAAACTTTTTGCCCCCATCGGTTATATATAGTCCAATGCATCTCTTTTATTCCAAATCCTTTTACACTTACTATGCCATTAATGCCAAATTTACCGGGTGTAAAAGCAGATGGCACATCGAGCAATACCTTAATTATCGCACTTACCTGAATACAGGTATCATCACTGCAACCGGCAGCATTTATTGCAGTAAGACATACATTGTAAGTACCTGTTGCATTAAATAAATGCTGAGGATTTACTTCAGTAGAACTATCTCCATCACCAAAATGCCACACATAATTTGTTGCCCCAAATGATTGATTAGTGAACTGGGTAAATGTATTTTCCTGTGGTGGTACGGGACTAAAAGTAAAAGATGCAATGGGTATAGGAACCACTGAAATTGTGAAAGAGGTAGAATCTATTTTATTACATGATGTAGAATCGAATGCAAACAGATTGACTGTATAGCTTCCTACAGTTGTATATAAATGAGTTGGATTATCTGTAGTTGAAGTAGTGCCATCGCCAAAATCCCAAAGAAAATTTAAGCCCCCTGCAGATATGTTTTCAAAAACTGCATTGTATGGAACACAGCCCTGAGCCGGAGTTTTAAATTGTGCTTTTACTGTTGGCGATAGTCTTATTGTTTTAGATACACTATCCGGCGAATTACAAAAAGAAGTATCTGCCAGTATCAATTTTACAATATAAGTTCCCTGACCTGCATAGGTATGAGTTACAGGTGGAGTTTGTCCTGTTATTATACGTGGAGAGCCATCACCAAAATCCCAGGTAAAGCTGTTTGATTTAAAAGGAGCAGATGATGATGTATTTGTAAATATGTAAGAAAGATCAGTACAAAGCCCGGTTTTATTAGGAATAAAATCTAATGTGGCTTTATTATTTCCGGCACGTATTTTTAAATATGCAGTATCTGCAATATTGCATGTTGTACTATCAATTGCTATTAGCATAACAAGAAAAGTGCCTGCCGTATTATAAGTGTGAGAGATATTAAATGCTGTAGTTGTATCTCTCGGAGACCCATCTCCAAAATCCCAGATATAGCTCTTTGCATTTTGAACAGTATCTTTAAAATCTACCTTTAGCGATATACAGCCTGAAGTATCATTTACTACACCATTGATAGATGCTTGCGGGCCTGCTTCTACTCCGGCAAAGTTCATTTTAATTTTAAGCATTCCCAGATTACAACCACTTTGTGTTGAAGAAGGATTATTGGGCGACCAGCTTCCGGGAGTTCCAATAAAAGTTAACCCTTTACCACAATTTGCACACATAGCCTGGTATATTACACCATTCTTATCAAAGCGGCTTGTACCACCGTCCACATGATCTCCAAAATTACTCGGGTTATCATTAGTTAATGGGTTATCTTCTCCAAAAAAAGTACCATATAATAATGCTGTAGCATCTTTTTTTATAACAATAAAATAGAAGTCGCTGCCGGAAGCATCTGTAACAGGTTTGATTGCATCAGAAGTTACCGGTAAGCCTTTGGTAGTTGAATTATTATATCCTAATTTATAATCAGCTTTACCTCCCCATCCCGATACATAAACATTTTCGCATCTGTCTACAAGAAAAGCAGTTGGAGAAATATTTGGATAAAGAGAGCCTGAACCAAATGTTGTAGAATAAATATATGCACTCAAATCTGGCTTTAATTTAGAAATAAATTGTTTTGAATTTGCAGGACCGAATATGCTAGCATTGAATACAGTCCATGTTCCTTCAGTTGTTCCCATCACATAAACATTGCCGCTTTTATCAGTGTCTATTCCATAAATCTGATCAGCTGCACCGGTACCTATATATGTGCCCTTAATTACATTGGATCCATCATTAGATATTTCAACAACAAAGCCATCACATGGATCACCCGTTGTGGTTGGCCCTGAAGAGTTTATTACTCCTGATGCAGAAATTTCGGGGAGATCAGTACTTCCCGTTCCACCGGCAACATATAAATTATTATTATTTCCTAAAGCAAGAACATAAGCAGCATCATCGCCGGATCCACCTAAAAAGCTGCTCCATATAACTGAGTTACAATTTGAATTCAATTTTAAAATAACTGCATCCTGATTTCCACCGGGGTTAGATTGAAATACTCCGGAAGTTGTAGGAAATCTTGTTAACGGTGTGCCTATTGATCTTGTGCAGGAGGCAACATAAATGTTTCCTGCATCATCAATTATTACTTCGCTTCTGGCATCATCACCATAATTTCTATTAAGTGACTCAGTACCCGTACCTCCAGGATCATCTTTATATTTTATATTAACACCATCGTCTCCCGAGCCACCAATTTTCATTGACCCTATTAAGCCATTACCTGCCGCATTTAATTTGGTTACTATAATGTCCCATCCGCCTCCGCTACCAAATGACGTCACAGTGGTTGGATAATCTGATGATTTTGTACTTCCACTAATTATTAAATTTCCCTGCGGATCTGCAATAAGACTATATGGCTGATCCTCCGCACTCCCACCAATATAAGTTGCATATACCCTATTTTTACCATCTGGTGTAAGTTTGATTATTCCTATATCATAATTCCCTTTAAAATTTGTTTGATAAGCGCCGGTAGAAACGGGATAGCCATTACCAAATACAATTCCTCCCGAAAAAAAACTTCCGTCAGGTCCATATGTAGCTGTAAATCCCCAGTTATCTGCAGTGCTTCCTGTATATGTAAAAAATACCAAGGCAGGATCAATAATAAGTGTACTGCCGGGTGTATAATCCCTTACTTTAAACCTTACAATATCTCCATCTCCTTTTACATGTTCAATTACATACTTAGTTTCAAGTTCCTTGCGTTGGTTATTAATTACCTGGTAGGTGTATGGATATAATTCTTTATTTTCTCCTATGGATGTTTTAATAACAAGCTCTTTATTTTTTATTTGCAAATTATCAGCGCCTTTATATTTTAATGCAATTTTATTAATATCTCCGCCAGGGTGAATTATGAAGTCATATTTTAATCTTGCACCTGCATCTGAATAATATCTCACATCTATATTGGGATAAACATTTTTGTATGTTACTCCGCCATAAATTTTACAATCACTTGCCCATTTGCTCTTATCGTTACCAATAAAATAATTATTTACAGAAGGCAAAGCTTTATCGGGAATGATTTCAGCTTGCCCGTTGGCGCCTACAAATTGCACAGTATATGCATGCGAATGTAATATCGTTTGTTCACGGGCTGCAGGTTGTGATCCTTGATTATGACCATGCATTTTATTTATAAATCGTTCCAAATCTTTCGGATCGTGTTGTGAAACTGTAAACCCCCGGTCATGCAGAAAGAAAGCGCCGTTTCCGGCATTGGTCATAAACTTAACCTGTTTATCCCATTGCCCTTTGTTCTCAATAAATTCAGTTTGAGAAAAAGCATTGCGGGTAACAAATAAAATTGCTAATACAAGAAGAAAAGAAAATATTTTAAAAAATTTCAAGAGAAATTATTTTTTATCAATGTACGAATTTTAAAAACAAAATATTAGCAAGAGGAGCTGAACCGGAATTAAGCTAAACCAGATGCTAAATTTACGAAACTAAGATTACAGAAGTTTTTAAAACGCTGGGTGCATCATTCAATTTAATACCTCCTTAACATTCACGAAATTTTGCTCCACATGGTTTTACCTTTCTGCAATTGAAGAAAATTCTTTAACCGGGAATTTTCCGGCGAACTTAACTCCGGATCGTTCTCAATTATTTTCTCTGCAATATCCTTAGCTTCTTCCAATAACGCTTTATCATTAACAATATTGGCCAGTTTAAAATCAATTACCCCGCTTTGCTTTGTACCCTCAATATCACCAGGCCCACGTATTTCCAGATCTTTTTCTGCTATTTTAAAACCATCATTTGTATCGCACATTATCTTTAACCGTTGCCTTGCTTCGCTGGATATTTTAGTGGAGGTTAATAATATGCAAAAGCTTTTTTCACTTCCCCGCCCTACCCTGCCTCTTAACTGGTGCAATTGTGGCAACCCGAATTTTTCAGCGCTTTCAATTACCATTACAGAAGCATTAGGCACATCCACCCCTACTTCTATTACAGTTGTTGAAACCATTATTTGTGTTTCACCTTTTACAAAACGCTGCATGTTTATTTCCTTCTGTGCAGCCTTCTGCCTGCCATGCAGCATGCTTATCCAATAGGCAGGTTCAGGAAAAAATGCTTTTACTTCTTCATATCCTTTCATTAAATTTTCAAAATCCATCTTCGCAGATTCTTCTATCAAAGGATAAATAATATATGCCTGTCTTCCCTTTTTTATTTCATCTTTTATAAAATCCATAACCTGTGGCCTCGTATATTCATAACGATGAACTGTGGTAATTGGATGCCTGCCCGGAGGCATTTCATCCATAATGCTGTAATCAAGATCGCCATAAGCTGTAAGGGCAAGTGTTCTGGGAATTGGTGTTGCTGTCATTACTAAAATATGCGGATGTATCTCATTCTTTTTCCAAAGCTTTGCCCGCTGCTCAACCCCAAACCTGTGCTGCTCATCTACAATTGCCAATCCTAAACTTTTAAACTGAACTGTATTTTCAATAACAGCATGTGTACCAATTAAAATATGCACTTCCCCATTTTCACACATTTGTAAAACCTCTTTCCTTTCTTTAGCAGAAGATGAGCCTGTATGTAATTTAACAGTAACAGCCATATCTTTCAATAGCTTTGTAATGCTATTATAATGCTGTTGCGCTAAAATTTCTGTTGGCGCCATTAAACAACTTTGAAAATTATTATCAGCCGCGATAAGCATGGTTAACAAAGCCACCATAGTTTTTCCGCTTCCTACATCCCCCTGTAAGAGGCGGTTCATTTGCCTGCCGCTGCCTGTATCTTTTCTTATCTCTTTTAAAACTCTTTTTTGTGCACCGGTTAATTGAAATGGTAAATAATTATTATAAAAACTGTTGAATAATTCTCCTACTTTATCAAACACCAGCCCCCTGGAAAACCTATGTCTTTCCAAACGCAACATGCCTAATCTCAACTGCGATAAAAACAATTCCTCAAACTTTAATCTTTTTACTGCAACCCTGTATTCATCAGCGTTTGCCGGAAAATGTATTTGCTTAAAAGCTTTGTACCTGGAAATAAATTTATATTTATCAAGTATTGGCTGCGGCAAATTCTCCTGTAATTCTTTCTCATTTAATACAGTGAAAAGATTAAATGTTAGTTTACCAATTTGTCTTCCGCTTAAGCTTCTTGCTCTTAATTTTTCTGTGCTTGGATAAATAGGTTCTAAAAAACTTTTGGCTCCGGATGTTTCTGCGGTTACAACTTCCATTTCAGGATGGGTTATTTGCGGATTATTCATAAAAAAACCTGCCCTTCCAAAAACCAGGTATTGGGTACCAACATTTAATGTTTTTTGTATCCAGTTTATTCCCTGGAACCAAACCAACTCTAATTCTCCTGTATCATCCTGCAGGTAAGCAACCAAGCGCCTTCCTCTTTTTTCGCCAACAATATCAAATTGGGTAAGCTTACCTTTTACCTGCACATATTCAGTTGCTTCAGTAATATCAATAATTTTCGTGACCTGTGTTTTATCAATATGCCTGTAGGGAAACAGTTCTAAAAGATCTTTAAATGTAAAAATGCCAAGCTCCTTTTTTAAAAGATCAGCCCTTTGCGGACCAACGCCTTTTAAATATTCAATCGGATTAAGTAATATGGTGGCAGTATTATTAATGTTAGTTTGTTTTTATACAAATATAGATTGAATGCTTATTGATTTCGGTTTATGGTTGGTGCGGACACCAAGCATTGGCGAAAAGTCTTCATTTATCTGTTTTTTTTCTTTCTCATTTACCATTCATCATAAATACATCAATGGGTTTAATCAACTGCTTTATGTAGGACAAATCAGCTAAAACACTTGTCATTACTGCATTTTAGCCTCCTTGTCCCAAATGCGCCGTTTATGTTATTTAAAAAGCTATTATGCCATTCAATGTACTATGTATTGCATAGAACATAGTAAAGCCAGTATATTTGCATTATCAAATAATAACCAATTAAAATAAAAACAATGAAAGCTCAATTAATTAAAACCGAAAGCAGTTTGTGGGTTAACTTTAAACGCACTATGTATGCCTTAATGGTGATTGTTATTGCTATAGCAATTCCTTTACTTGGCTATTTAGAATTATCTTATAATGATAATACTGATAACCAAAGGGAGAACAATGTAAAAGTTCAGAACATGGCAGGTTCTACAGTAAAGGAAAACACAGTTAAGTTTTAAGAAATTTATGAGGGGGTGACTAATATAAGATATGGTAAGTTTGATTTTTTACTTTCTCATATAGCTCATCCATATTAAATGGTTTGCCTATAAAATCATTGGCGCCTGATTCTGTAAAAACTTCTTTCATAGATTTATTGGCAGAGAATATAATTACCGGGATATGTTTGGTTTTATCATCTTCCTTAATTTGTTTGCAAATTTTTCTGCCATCCATACCGGAGAGATAAACATCCATGAAAATAAGATCAGGTTTAAAAGATTCTATTTTTGAAAAAGTTTCTTCTCCTTTGGTGTAGTTTCCACGTCATAGCCTTGCAGATTTAAAGCAATTTTCATAGAATCAAGAATGCTTTGGTCATCATCAACAACTAATATTCAATGCATGTTATTTATTTTCTCTTGATTGTTTTTTTGGCAATGAAAAGCAAAAGGTGGAACCCTGTTCTTCCACACTATCAAACTCAATAATACCAGAATGCTTTTTTATTATCCGGGATGAAATATATAATCCAAGCCCAAGCCCCGGAAAAGTGCTGTGTTTATTTTTACCATGAACCCTGTAAAACCGGTTGAATATTTTTGATTGATCATCTGAAGGAATACCTATACCAAAATCTTTTACACAAAGCTTTACATGATCTTTATCAACAGAAGATTGAACAATAATTTTAGATGAATTAGGTGAATATTTTATTGCGTTTGAAATAAGATTTGTTATAACCTGCCCAATGCGGTTTTTGTCTCCGTTAATAATTTCAGAATTTGCTAATTGTTGTTTTATAATATGTGTCTGAGTTGTTCGCTGCATTTCTTCTGCAATCTCTTCAACCAGTTTATTAAAATCAAACTCTTCTACATCAAATATCAGTTCGCCTTTATCCACTTTTGTTATATCCAGCAGATCAACAATTAAACGGTTCAGTTTATCTATCTGCTTATTCATTTTAGAAAGCAGGTCTGCAGCTTTATAATTTTCTTCTTTTTCAAAAGTCATTTGCAAAACCTGGGTAAAAGCTTTTAAACTTGTTACCGGCGTTTTTAATTCATGGCTTGCCATGCTTAAAAATTCATCTTTAATCCTGTCAAGTTCTATTCTGCGCTCTATATCTTTTTTAGCTTCTTCATATAGCCTGCTATTCTCTAATGTAAGTGCTATGCGGTTAGAAAAATCACGGGCAAAACTCAGGTCATTTTCATCATACTTATTAGAAGTACATGAGAGAAAGCAAACAACTCCAATAACATTTCCTTTATTAAGCATAGGAACAATCATTGCACATTTCAATGAAAGATTTCGCAGTATTTCAAGATGCCCGGCATCTTTTGCCGAAGCCTCGATCATATCATCCGCGATGCCTGAAACCAATACAGCTTCTTTTGTTCTTACCACATAACCAATTGACCCAAAGGTTTCATCATTTAAATCAACAGGATTTTTTTCTCTATACATTTTTGCCCATCCAATTTTATTTGGATCGGCATGAGCTAATTTTACCAGTTCTGCTTTATCATCTTTTAAAATATCTATAGTAAACCAATCTGCATAATCCGGTACAATAAATTTTGCTATTCGATCCAGCGCTTCCTGTGTATCAAGAGTGGCTGTTAACTCTTTACTGGCTTTGTTTAAAAACCGAAGAAGTTTTTCTACTTTTTTTCGGCTTGTTATATCCCGTGTAAAACAGCAGGTGTGAACAAATTTATCTTCCTGCCAGCATACATCGAAATTGATTAATACTTCCCTTATCGAACCATCTTTACAGCGCAATCTTGCTTCATGATTATTTAATTGCTCATGGTTCATTAATTTGGAAAAAATAATTTTACTAGCCGGCTGGTCAGCATGAAACTCAGATATTTTATGACCAATATATTCTTCGGCAGTATAACCCAGCAAATCGAGTTCTGCTTTATTTGCGTAAACTATAATTCCATTTTCATCTACCCAATGAATACTTACAGAAGCATTATCTAAAAAATCTTTTAATTGTTCATGCCCCGTAGTTAATTCAACCTTTTGCAAAAGATTTTTCATTTGTGTATTTTAAATTACATCACAAAAATCATTAACGAAACTATGATTTAAAGAAGTAATATAGTATGGTAAAAACTTTTGAATTATTATTAAGGAAATTATGCATTGAAATCATTTAGAACTTAAAATAAATTGGTATAAAGCAGATAGCATTGGTACTACACCGGATAGGTGTGTTGCAAACGCTGAGTAATTAATACTTATTCAAGTACCAATTCTTCGCCCTCTCTGTGTGCATATGAAAACTGAAGCATCTGCAAAAGGTCCAATAATCTTTTTTGATGCGGAGGAGCTTTTTCATGTGCAATTTTCACGAAGTCTTTTTTGGAGATAGGATCTTTTGACACCAATTCGGCAAAAGGCTTTAACATGTCGCTTAATATGTGCATGGGTAAAAAATTTTTACAGTTATGCCATAGAAAAAAGCATGCCAATTGGCTTATACATAAAATTTTATGGTGATAAGAAGTTAATAGCGCTCACTTTTATGTTCAATATTTCAGAAATTAATTATTTAAGATCCCATCAAAAATCTGTAGCCTATCCCTTTAATGGTAAGTATTTCCACAGATGGATCAGCTTTTAAGTATCCACGCAGTTTGGTTATGTAAACATCCAGGTTGCGGCTGTTAAAAAAATTATCGTTGCCCCATAATAAATTTAAAATATCACGACGGTCAATAATCTTATCCCTGTTCTGATATAAAACTTTAAGCAACTCTGCCTCACGAAAAGAAAGTTTATGCTCATTATCTTTTGCAGACAGCACCTGCCGTGGTAAATGAAAGGTGTATTTCCCGATATTTATTACATCTTTTTTATCGGCACTATTATTATTGCCGGTATACTTTAATATATTTTCCAGCCGTACTATTAGCTCTTCTATGCTAAACGGCTTACGGATATAATCATTGCCGCCAAGTTTAAATCCCTTTACAAGATCTTCAGTTTGCGATTTAGCCGTTAAAAATAAAATAGGAACTTTTTCATTCATGGCTCTTATCTCTTCGGCTATTTGAAATCCATCTTTATTGGGAAGCATAATATCAAGCACACAAATATCCGGTTTGCATAGATTGTATAATGCTACAGCTTTGCCACCGTCCTCTTCCATAAATATTTCGTAGCCCCTGCTTTCCAGGCTCTCCTTTACTATCTTTCCAAGAAAGCTTTCATCTTCAACATATAATATTTTAATCTTCGCCATGCATTGGTATTTTAATAATGAATGTGCTGCTTTTGTTTATTTCACTTTCTACATGTATTGTTCCGTTGTGTTGTGCAATAATGTGAGAAACATAACTCAGTCCCAGTCCATAACCTTTAACAACATGTTTGTTACCGGTGGGTACACGAAAAAATTTATCAAATATTTTTGATTGGTATTCAGGTGCAATGCCAATACCATTATCGCTTACCTTTAATTCAATAATATTTTGCTGTGCAAAAAGCTGCACATTAATTACAGGATCTTCTTTGCGGTATTTTAAAGCGTTATCAAGCAAATTATAAATCACACTTGTGATATGAAGTTTATCGGCATCAGTGATAAAATCATTTCCATCGGTTTGAAAATTCACCACAGCATTATTTTTTTCAAACTGCAGCTTCATTGTATCCAAAACTTCCCTGATTAATTCTTTCATGTCGAAATGCTCTTTGTTCAATTCAATTTCTCTTTTCTCAAACATTGAAAGCTTCAGCACTTTATCAATTAGCAAACCCAAACGCTGTAATTCATTCGCTGAAATATCAAGATATTCTTTTGTTTTCTGCGGATCATGTATGGCATTAAAATTCTTAAGCGCTTCTATAGCTACTCCTACTGTAGCTATCGGCGTTTTTAATTCATGTGTCATATTGCTGATGAATTCATTTTTTATTTCCGCCAGCTTCTGCTGTCTTAATAAATTACGATACAATAACACAAACGAAAAAATAGTAACACCTACTAAGAAAAGAGAAAATAAAACTGGCAGCGTAATTCTTTTCATAAGATAAGGTGCTGTATTTCCCAGTGAAAGAAGATAGGTAACAGGATGAGCAAATCCAACAGTTACGTATGAAAGATCCTGTTCTTCCTGAAATTCGGCGCTATCTGATTTTGTTACTGTAAAGGGAATGTTCAGACCTTCTTTTTTTAATGTTCCCGAATACGCTTTTATTATCTCATGGAGTTGTAAAGAATCCTGTAATGAATCTACTCCATACAAAAATCTAAAAATATGATTGCCGCTATCTGCACGTTTCCTGAATTTTATTACAGAGGTATTTTTAAAATCCACCTGCCCTGCTTTGTTCGTAGTAATCACAATAGTTGAATGTAAACCACTATCCTTTTTTATAGAATTACGCAATGTATTTACCATCGTAATTATTTGCGCACGTGGCTTTGCGCTGTTATTCTTATTTTCAGAATACTCTTCATCAACTAAAATTCCCGGTTTTCCTTTATTGGCTGGATCATTTATAAAAGACTCCGGTAATTTTAATTTTGCCGTTTGCAGTTGCCGGATAGTTTCCTGGAAAGCAACACCTGTCTTGATCTGCATAGTTCTTTTTTCCCTGTCATAATTATCTTTTAACCAGTATGCCTGGAAACCAATAATTATAATGAGGGTAATGCCCATTAAAACCGTAAGCCATCTTAATCGTTTCATAATTTTGTAATAACAAAAATAGTTTAATCCTTGCCCGGTTAACAGGGCTCTTAACCTTTATTAACCTTAATGTAAGGTGCGTTAACCCTTAAACCTTGCAGGAGGTGTTAGTTTTGATTTGAAAATAAATAAATTCAAACCGGTAAATAAAAGTTTATGAAAAAAATTTCTTTTGCATTCATCAGCATTTGCCTGGCGCTGGTAACATTGGCGCAGCAAAAAGAAGGTAAGGTGATATACTTACGAACTACGCAAATGCAGTTACGAATTAACGACAATGATCAACTGTCACAAATGCTTCCCAAAAGCCGGACTGATAAGTTTGAATTGACCTTTGGCAATAACCTGTCTTTATGGAAGCATGTAGATGAAGATGATAATACTGATGAGATGAGCGGCAATGGCATGCAGATAAGAATGGTAGCGCAGGGACAAAACGATATAGTATTTCATGATTTTGGTACTGCAAAAAAAATAGAGCAAAGAGATATGATGGATAAAAAATTTATTGTTACCGACAGCATTCGAAAACTGAGCTGGAAACTTACAGGCGAAACCCAAACCATTCTCGGGCATGTTTGCCAGAAAGCCATTGCACAGCGTACCGGCAAGCGTACACAAATGACAATGGATAATGGGAAAATGGAAAGAAAAGAAGTAAATGATACCACTAATATTGTTGCATGGTTTACCAATGATATTCCTGTACCTGCCGGACCCGAAGTGCAGGGACAGTTGCCGGGGTTGATACTTGCTCTTGACATGAATAACGGACGTATGGTATACAAAGCGCTTGATATACAAACTAAGGCTGATATAGCCAGCATCAAAGAACCTACAAAAGGAAAAAAACTTACACCTGATGAATTTGTAAAAGAAAGAGATAAAATGATGCAGGAAATGCAAAAAAACAACCAGGGCAATGGCAACCATATGATACGGATACAGAATTAAAAAATTATCGCAGTACATACAACCGTCTCAATTATTGGGACGGTTTTTTTGTTTGAATGATTTGCATGGTGAATGAACAGGAAGTTATAGAATTGTTACAATAGGAAAGAATAATAAAAACTGGAAAGAATTAAATAACATTCTATCTTAATAAATTTTGGGTTAAAGAATTGTGACTAAAGTTTTTTCGCCTTTGATTTCTATGACAAAACAAAACTATTTTAGGCTATTTTTTTCACATACTCTTCCTACTTATTCCCCTTAAATAACGCAAGTATGAGGCTTAGCCTGGTGTTTAGCTACTTGTACTTTAAGTTTATTCGGCTCTCATAAACCATCAACCCACCAGCCTGATTAGCAAAACAAAGATTAAATAAAAAGCAACTAATTAATTTCTATCGCATCATTCTTATGTTGCCTCCACCGCCTGCATTGCTCAATCCTGTTTTGGTAAGGTTGTAAGTAAAGCTCAGCAAAAAGAAACGGCGCAGAGTGTTTACACGGCTGTCTTCAATATAGTTTTGATTTGCGCTTCGGTTAATGCCGATATTTTGATTGAGTATATCATTTGCAGAAAGTTTTAATTCGCCACAGTTAAAGTGCAGCACCTGCTTACTGATGCTTGCATTCCACAAAGGAACTTTTGTGTTGAAGCCTGTTGCATACTGGTTATTGATGCGGTAATTAAAATCAGTGGCCAGCAAAAACCCTTTGCTAAATTGCCAGTCAAGATCAACACCATATTCCTGCGTAAAGTATTTTGAGTTGCGTGCTGATGGAAGTGAATATTTTGTTTTTGAATAATTGAGCGAAGCGTTTAAAGAAAGATTTAATTTATCTGTCGGGCTCATATCCAGTCTTGCCTCGGGTCCTACCGTAATTGTATTGATCGTATTTTCCTGGGTATTGGCAAATTGCTTACCGTGATATGTATTTATAACCGAGCTTATATCAAATGAGCCTTTAAGAAAATGAACAGGAAAACCAAAGCTTACATTGCCATTCATATTGTACACACCATTCACATTTACCGGCAATACAGAGTCAACCCCAAGGCTGTTTATCTTATCGTAGTTCACGATCTTATTTTGCGTTTGCTGCAGTGTAAAAAAGGCAAACAGATTCCTGTTCTTAAATGGATTTACAAACGATGCATTCATCCGCAGGCTTTGTGTAAACTCCTGTTTTAAATTTGGATTGCCAAGTTTTATATACAATGGATTGCTGTTATCCGGCAACGGTTGCAATTGTGCAACCGTAGGCTGGTTTGTGTTAGAGCTATAGTTAAGCGTTACATTTTTATATCTCGAAAAATTATATTGAAATCTTGCATTGGGTAAAATGTTTGTGAAGCTTTTGTTGATAACAGAATCTTTAGTGCCTGTGATAACCATTCCTTCAAGCTTTGCCTGTTGCCATGTAGCGCCTATTGCATAATTGTATTTTTTGGTTTGTTTGCGGAGCCGTAGCCCTGCAATGGTGTAGCCATACGTATTTTCAAAATCGTTGGTGAGCGGTTTATTAACCAGATCAAATTTTCCGTTGTTGCGATTATAGTCATACGTTGTTTTGGAAGAAGTATTTTCTGTATAACTTCTGCCAACGCTGAACTCCAGTAATGATCTTTTAAACAAAGGCTCAGTATACACTGCTCTTGCATTAAAGCCTTTTAAGTTAGCTGAGTTATTATTTTTTTGATTGATGGAATCTTTGCGTAATGGCAAACCTGCGGCATCGTAAAAATTAGTTATTGATTGCAGGCTTCCGTCTCCATCGTTGCTGTTAAAATTGGTGAGCAGGTTCACTGAAAATGTTCTGCCTTTTTTGCAAAATTTATTCCTGAACAAAATATTTGCAGCAAGACTGGTTCCTTCATTGTTTGCAATATTATTACTGTTGCCGTCATTTATATTTATTCCCTGGTCAGACACGGTACTATAATCAGAAGTGGTTCTGTTGCTTGTTTTTTGATAAGTGAAATTGGGCGAAATTTTTAATGAACGAAAAGAATCTATCTGGTAATCGGCGCTAAAGTTCAGCCGGTGATTATTGTTTACATTATCACTGTAAGAATTTTGTTTATAAAGATTTGCAGGCAAAAAATATTGACGCTGAATATTACTTTTACGAAGTGGATTGTAACGGCTGTAAAAATAATTGCTTTGGAAATCCGTTTTGGTACCAATGATGTTATTATAATTGATTCCACCGCCCCATGTAGTGTTGATTCCGCTATTGTTGCCGCCCAGCAAGCCTGCCAGTGGATCATCAGGACCAATAGTAAGATTGATATTTCCTCCACCGCCATTTTTAAGCTGGTTCATTGCGCCGGTAAAATTTAAAATGTCCATGAAAGAAAATCCTTCGGCATTTGTGTTGTTACCCATTCCTATCACTGACATTTGCCTTGCGCCTTTAAATGAATTTACATTAAACTTTCCCTGGTATCGGTCATCAGTTCCCGCGCCTGCATTTACTTTTCCAAAGGCACCTTTCTTCTTATCCTTTTTTAATTTAAGGTTGATCGTTTTTTCACTGTTGCCATCATCAAAACCTGTCATCTGCGCCTGGTCGCTTAATTTATCATACACCTGTACTTTATCAATTGCATCAGCAGGTAAATTTTTTGTAGCGATCTTGGGATCATTGCCAAAGAATTCTTTTCCATCTACCAAAACTTTTTGCACTTTTTCTCCCTGCGCTTTTACCGTACCATCTTTTTCAACTTTTACCCCGGGAAGTTTTTTCAAAAGATCTTCAACACTTGCATTAGGCTGGGTTTTAAAAGAGCCTGCATTATATTGTATAGTGTCGCCAACCAATGTTACCGGCGGAGCTTCGATCACTACTTCACTGAGCACTTTATTTTTATCATACATAACAACATTGCCAAGGTTAACATTTTTGTGTTCATTGTCAATTGTAAAAACCTTATTGGAGTTGCGGTAATTTACCTGGGTGAGAAGAAGGCGATATTCTCCATTCGGAATTTCAGTCAATTCAAACTTGCCATTATTATCCGCCATGCTGAATGTAACCAATGAAGAATCTTTTTTCTTCATCACTGTGATGGTGGCGTTTGGCACAGCCTGGTTTATTGATGTATCAAAGGCCACACCTTTTACCGTTCCGTTTTGTGAAAAAGCCTGAACGGAAAAAAAGATGAAAGAAAAAAGGGTAATGATTTGTCTCATAGCAAAAATTTGAGCTACGAAAATATTCTTACATAAGAACAAACATAGTTAACCAGCATTGGTTTATTGTTAATCAACGTTAAGAAAAAGAATCGTGAATTCTCAATAGTGAAACTTGAGGGTCAAAAA
>OLLO01000591.1_pt1 | contig 19938 bp, 18 predicted proteins | sample 1604551 | NCBI WGS metagenome assembly OLLO01 (sample SAMEA104055720, study PRJEB20765) | soil metagenome | biome: Arctic tundra; feature: Polygonal ground; material: soil | place: USA | collected 2011-09 | depth 0-0.5 m
CCGACAGCAATAGCAAGAAATGCAATGCCGGGCCAGTCAATCTCGTTCAGTGATTTTTTTTCTGCAAACCTGGGGCTGCGTACAAACTGCAGCGTTAATAAAGTTGCAATAACACCAATGGGAATATTGATGTAAAAAATGTATGGCCACGAAAAATGATCAACAATATAACCTCCGAGCGGAGGTCCTAATGTTGGTCCAATGATAACGCCTAATCCATAAATTGCCTGTGCCATTCCACGCTTTTCAGATGGATAACTTTCGGTTATAATTGTTTGAGAAGTTACCAGCAATGCTCCTCCTCCTAATCCCTGTATGAATCTGAAAAAAACAAGTTCCCACAAACCAGTTGCATTGCCGCATAAAAAAGAGCAAACAGTAAAAAGAATTATAGAAGCGGCAAAATAATTTCGTCTTCCAAATTGCTGCGATAGCCAGCTCGTCATTGGCACGATGATAACATTACCAATTGCATAAGCCGTAATTACCCAGCCCACTTCAGTTAAAGTTGCGCCGAGGTTACCACGCATGTCATTTAATGCAACATTCACAATTGTGGTATCAACAATTTCCAGCAAAGCGCAAAAGATTGCTGTTATTGTGATAATAACTCTTCGTGCACCATATTCTACCAATAAATTTTGTTGCTGCATCAATGTATGTAAAAAAAAATTTAAGAGAATTTAATCTAGGTGAACATCTACGCTCACATTCATTCCGGGTCTTATTTGTTTTATTAAAGAATCTGCTTTGTTAGTAAATTCAATTTTTACCGAAAGTCTTTGTACAACTTTTACAAAATTTCCGCTGGAATTATCAGGAGGCAATAAAGCAAATCTGGCGCCTGTTGCCGGAGCAAAAGAAGTAAGCTGAGCTTCAAAACTATGATCGGGGAATGCATCAGCATATACTATTACTTTTTGCCCGATCTTCATTTTATTAAATTGTGTTTCTTTAAAATTCGCTGCAACCCAAATATCATCGTTCAATACAATAATGAATAAAGCCTGCCCTGCCTGTAAAAATTGCCCGGGCTGCACATTAACTTTTGATACCAAACCATCTTCAGGCGCAATTATTATTGCATAAGAAAGATTGAGTTTGGCATCCTCAATATCTACCTGTTTTTGTTTTATAACCGAAGCTGCAATACCTATTTGCTGAGAAGTTGCATTGCTTTGAGAAGACACAACATTTGTTTGCTGCGAAACCTGGTTTCCCTGATCTATCAAAACCTGCAGTTGTCTTTCTGCAAGTTGTTTTGCTGCCAATGCCTGTTCATATTGTTGCTGCGTGATTGAATGATCTTTGATAAGATTTGCATAACGATTATAATCCTGTGTTGTCCGCCAAACATTTACACGTGCTGCATCAATTTGTGCATTGGCAGTTGATACTGCAGCTTTTGATGTTGCAATATTTGAATTTGCCGCACTGGTGGTAGCTTTCGCTGCTTCAAGATTACTTTGTGCAATAGCAAGCGCTGCTTCTGCCTGCGCAAGTTTTAATTTAAGATCCCTGTCATCAAGCACCAGCAATGTATCTCCTTTATGAACCGGCTGATTATCTTTTATACGAACCTGCAACACATAACCTGAAATTCGCGGAATTACAGGACTGCTATTCGCTTCAACCTGTGCATCATCAGTTTCTTCATGATGCTTACCATGAACATATTTGGTTAAGCCAAACCATGCACCAAAAATCACCAGCAATGCCAACACAATGATGAAAGTTTTATTTCTTTTTTTGGATGAAGTTTTCTTTGCCTGTTTAACTTTCTTCTCTGTTACTTTTGTTTCCATAAAAATTTATTATAATCTTTTTTTGATCATTTATTCAGATCTATTTAAAAGTCCTGTTGTATAAAGTAATTTATTATATGCCTGAATTGCATCAGCTTTTGAAACGGATAAATTTAATTTTGCCTGCACCAATGCAACATCAGCATCTAATAATTCAGTTACAGTAACAAGGCTGTTGTTATATTTATTTTTTGTTATCCTAAAATTTTCTGCTGCCTGCTGCAACGCTTTTTGATATACTTCTATTTTCTTTTGACTTAATAAATAATTTTGATAATCCTGGTTTACCTGCAAACGAATGACATCATTTAATTGCTCTTCATTAGCCTGTAATTCCTGTTCTCTGGCTTTTGCCTGCTGCAGCTTTGTATTTGTTTTCCAAAGTGATGCAAGATTGTACTGAACGCCAATGCCGGCGTTGATTGCATTTGTTATCGTGATAAAATTTGGAACATATGCGGCAATATAGCCACCGGTTAGCGCTACAGTTGGATAACCTTCTGTTTTGGCAGATTTAATAGCGGTGCCTGCAGCTTTTTTTCTGAATGAAAGCGCTTGTACATCTTTTCTATTTTGAATTGCAAGCTGCTCATATTCATCAATATTTTTTATTGAGTTATCCTGCTGAAAAGTAGTTGTATCAATAATTAATTCTGTATTTTCCGGCGAGCCAAGCATCAAATTCATATTAATATTTGCCAGTCTCCAATTGTTCTCTGCATCTAATAATGAAAGCTCGATGTTAGAAGTTTGCAACGCTGTTTTTAAAAGATCATTTCGTGCCAATAAACCATTCTGTTCAAGGCGGGAAAAAGCAGTATCTCTTTGGCGTGATGATGCTAAGCTTTCTCTTACCACATCAATTGTTACCCCGGCTTTGTACAAATTTGCGTAAGCATTCATTGTATTCAATATCACAGATTCTTTATCATTGTCTGCATCAAGTTTTGCAGCTTCTTCTAAATATTTTGCAGATTCAATACCATATTTAATTCGTCCGCCTGCATAAATCGGGTACGACAAATTTGCTATCCCATAAAGCGCTTGTGATATTTTAGGGTTTGTATTTCCGCTTCCACCCGAACTATTATTTGATTGAGTTTTAAGATCAATATTGGCGTTGCTTAGCCTAAGGTAAGAACCGCTGACATTGAAATTTGGCAAACGATTATCTTCCGCCTCTTTTACCTGTGCAACAGCCGCATCAATCCTGGCTTTAGAGGCTTTTAATTGTTTGCTGTTTTTTATGCTCAGATCAATTGCTTCTTTTACAGTAAGCATTCTTTTTTCCTGAGACATTGAAAGCTGTGCAAAAAATATTACAACTATCACGACTATTATTCTTATTAATATTTTATCCTTCATTTGTAAGTATTGCTTTAAATATTTTTTTTACATGAGCGCTTAATTTTTTTTGCATCGTTTCTTCAAATTTTTTAGCAGGCATTTTTTTTAGATTATTAAAGTCCCGGTAAAAAGGCTGGTTGATCAGCACCTGGATAACAGTTCCAAGCATTGTACTCATAAGCAGAACTACATCCACATTCTTTTTAAAAACTCCTTTTTTTTGACCATCATTTATAAGTTTATTTATCAGTTCTGCATTGCGTTTTTTAATTTCTATCAGCAAGTTTATTATAACAGGATTTTTATTTATAACCTGTTCGCACAGCATTATTTTATAAAAACCTTTGTGGTGAATAACTCTCTCAATATGCTCATCAATAAGTATATCAACTTTTTTACCGGGTGAAAGGAAATCATTCTTCAGCAAACTTTCAACTCCCATTTTTATACTTCCCAGCCGGTGATTAAACAATGCCTCCAATAATTTTTCCTTCGATCCGAAATAATAGGATATCATAGCAATGTTTACGTCAGCCTGCCCGGCAATATCCCTGACAGTAGTGGCTTCATATCCTTTTTTCGCAAACAACTGTTCAGCAGTTTCTATTATCTGTATATGTTTATCGTTATAAGCCATAAATAATCAGAAACTCAAATTAAACAAATGTTTGATTTTATCAGATAAATGTTTAATAGTATAAATAAATAATTCCCGCAATGCGGGAATTATATAAATGGATCACGAAAAATTTATGCCAGTGAAGCTTCCATTGAAATATCTGTATTCAATAGTTTGGAGACCGGACAATTGGCTTTTGCATTTTCTGCACACTCATCAAATTTTTGCTTGTCAATGCCGGGTACTTTTGCCTTAACTATTAAATGTGATTTGGTGATTGCACCACTTGCCAGAGTGATTTCGCATTTAGTTTCAATTTCATCGGGAGTAAATCCTGCTTCTCCTAATACAAAACTTAACTTCATTGTAAAGCAGCCTGCATGTGCGGCGGCTATTAGCTCTTCAGGGTTTGTGCCGGGCCCTTCTTCAAATCTGTCTTTATAAGTATATTTTGTTTCTTTTAAAACACCACTTTGTGTGCTCATATGCCCGTGACCGTCTTTTCCGGTACCGTGCCATAAGGCTGTTGCATGTCTGCTCATAATTTTTATTTTTAAATTTTAGAATTAATATTCAGGAACTGCGGGTTTTGTCTTCATAACTGCATCAATTTTATTCATTGCCTCATCTGTTAGCTTAGGCAGTACTTCCAATGCTTTTAAATTATCAAGTAATTGTTCTTTTTTAGTTGCCCCCAAAATTGCTGTAGTAACGTTTGGATTTTTAATACACCATGCAATGGATAACGATGGCAATGATACACCTAATTCATTTGCAACTGTTGCCAGTTCTTTTACTTTATTTATTTTCTCATCCACTATCCATCTTTCTTTAAGCCAGTCAAAACCTTCCAATCCCAGTCGTGAGCCTTCAGGTATTCCGTTGTTATATTTCCCTGTTAATAACCCTGTTGCAAGCGGACTCCATATAGTTGTACCCAAGCCTACTGTTTTAAATATCATTAAATATTCATTTTCCATTTTTTCTCTTTCAAATAAATTGTATTGAGACTGCTCCATTGTAGGACCTATCAATTTATATTGCTGTGCCACACGATGTGCTTCCATTATCTCTACACCACTCCATTCGCTGGTTCCCCAATACAAAATTTTTCCCTGCTGAATTAACGTATTCATAGTCCAAACAGTTTCTTCAATAGGAGTGTTTTTATCAGGACGATGGCAAAAGAAAAGATCGAGATAATCTACCTGTAAACGTTGCAGCGCTTCATTACAGGCTTCGGTTAAATGCTTGCGACTGTTACCCGTTTGATTTGGCTTATTTTCTTTTCCACGCCAACCGAAGAATGCTTTTGAAGAAACAGTATAAGACGTTCTGTCCCAGTTTTTATTTTTCAAAACACGCCCCATCATTTTTTCACTTTCGCCCAGCGCATATACTTCAGCATTGTCAAAAAAGTTAATGCCATTATCATAAGCAATTCCCATTAGCTCATCCGCTACGTTATCATTTATTTGCTTACTGAAACTTACCCAACTGCCAAATGACAAAACACTTAGCTGTAAACCTGATCTTCCAAGATGGCGATATTCCATACACTTATTTTTGAGTTTTACTGCACCTCAAATTTAAACCTAAATGTTATTGAAAAAATTATTCTTTAGATCATTGAGGAAATTCCGATGCAGGAACTTTTAAAAACCCTTTGGGATGGTAAATATTCCATCCACTAAAATCCTGTGGCGCCTCTAACCCTATTCCATCAATGATATGCGTTTTTGTGCGGATACGAACTGGCTTATCTGTATAAAACTCTCTGCCTGGCCTGTTCCTGTCCCAATACAATTCATCGCAATACAAAGTATCGCCATTCCTGTTAAATAACCGCACACTATCTCTTAAAAAAACCTTGCTTTCCGTTTCCATATACCTGCCATAGAGTGCATCAAGTTTGCTTTCAATAGTTAAGCTATCATCATAAAAATCTGCATGAATGGTTTTGGTAAATTCAATGTAAGGCACTGTATCCTGGTAGCGTAACATAACCGGGGCTGTGAGTATTGCTTTTGTTTTTCCGCCAACACTATAGTTAATTCTTATTCCTTTGCCTTCTTCAACACCTATACGCCGGGAGGTTAATTCGTTTAATTGTTGCTGAGAATTTTCACAGGCACCAATAAAAAAGCAACCCGCTAAAAGGGCTGCCCCAAGGTTTATTTTATATGGATGATGGAACCTCATTACTTCATTGCAGAAAATTATTTTATTGATATGGATGCCTTATGAACCAGATATCGCTTAATGAAAAGCCAACACTAATATGTAATATATTTTCACGGATATTATTACTACTGTTTCCCCTGCTTCCATATTCTAATGCTATATTCATAACAGAATATTGGGTTTCATAAAAAGCTCTTTTTAATTTTAGAGGAAGGCCTGCACCTACAGATACACCAAACTGGGAAAGTTTTTTATCAGCCACTATATAATCAGGTCCAAAAAATAAACCTGCCCTGTACTTTATATATTGGGAATATTTTCTGGAATTAATGCGTGCCGGTAAATATTGAAAACCGGCTTTTGCAGTCCAGTTACTTTTTACAAAATCTTTTTGCTCATAAAATCTATAATTATCCCAATTGGAAGTTTCAAAATCAACACCAACTAACCAATGCTCATTCTGGTATGTAAAGCCTGCACCATAGGTTGATGGTAATTGTATACTTCCGTTTTGCGTTTTATCAAATACGCTATCCAGTCTATCGGGATTGCCGGTTGTAGCATTATAAGTAAAAGTTTCTCTCAACACATCCTGTGAAGCGCCGTATTTTTTTTGCAGATTTCCATATGCGCCTATCCGCAAAATTCCCTTTACAGTATCTCTCTTTTTTAATTGAATAGTATATTGAATACCTGCATTGAAAGATAAGCCACCGATACTTGTTTTGGTGGCAGAATTTGACTTAAGATAATTTACTGTATCGTTTATAAATACTAACCGTGTACTGTACGATTTATTACCAAAAAGATAACCCCCATTAAAACCGAAACTAAAATTTTTTATCTGTACGCCGGTACCTACAAAAGCTTCATTTACCCCTCCGCTGCCTTCATACAATGTTGACAGGCTATCTATATTAGATATACGACTATCCTTTTCAATTTTATAATTTATCTTACTTACAGGTCTTAATCCCAAATTAATACCCCATTGAATATTTTTTTGTATAGCTTTTTTGTTTCCGCCAAGCAATGGAAAGCCAAACTGCAGGTAAGAAATAATAGCATTGTTAGAAGTGAATTTACCCGCCGGATTTATACTTTTCACAGTTCTTGAATCTACCTGTGCACCAATATCCAAAGTTGCATAAACAAGTTTGCTGTAGCTTGCAGGGTTCATAAAATTGATAGTTGCAGGGTCAGCATATCCTGCAGAAATACCACCCATGCCACGGTTTAAAATATTTTCTGAAGGCACTAAATTACCAATGCCATAGCGGGAGTAAGGTGAATTTTCCTGTGATAGAGAAATAAGCGGAAGTGCAAATAGCACAAGGATAAACAGTTTACGTTTTGGTATCATCATTATATTCACTGATTGCATATAAGCCTTTAAAGATCAAATCAGGGTCGGCAAATATCTTGCTTTTAAGATGCCGGGCAAAATAAGCGGCATCACCCCCGGTTAAAAGCACGTTAAAATTGTTGAACTTTTCGGCATAGGCATCTATAATTCCATCAATTTCCTTTGCCATGCCTAACAATACCCCACTTAAAATATTTGTTTTAGTATCATAGCCTATCAGTGGAAAATTCCACCCGATAGCTATCGGGTCAGGCTGAATTAATGGAAGTGTAGCGGTAAAAGTTTGTAAAGACCTGAAACGCATTTCCATGCCGGGAGAAATACTTCCACCAAGAAATTGATTGTATTTATTTATAAAATTGTAGGTAATGCAGGAGCCCAAACCAATTACAAGATTATTTTTTTGTGGATGAAAATAAACCGCAGCAGCACATAAGGCCAGCCTGTCTGCACCAATAGTTTCAGGTTTGCCCACAGGAGTTGTAAAAGGTAATTTGGTTTGATGCGAAAGTTTATGAAACCGGGAAGAGGCAGAAAGAATTTTTTCCAAATTAATATTATGCTCAATTACAGAAGATAAAATTGTTTTTTGCGGTTGATATTTTTTAACCAGGCTTTCAAGCATATCATCATTATCATTATCCAATAAAATAATCTCTTTGATAGAAGAATTATTAAATACTGCACACTTTAAACGTGTGTTGCCAAAATCAAAACAAAGTGTTGCCTCCTCTAAAATTGCCCCAAAAGGGGAGACTTGGCTAATCGTTAATTCTTCACCCATTTTAAAATTCTGCATTAAAGATTTAATCCTTCTAAGTTTTTAAAATGCCCGTTCAGTTTTATTTTTTCTTTTAAAGTTTCCATTTCTGCAACCACGGGTAATACCTTAGCAAGATGACGTTTTAAATACTCCTGCCTTTGCTGCTCATTTATCAAATCCAAAATTTCATATTCTTCATCTAAGGAGAGCCCTGCATGATGTGCTACATCGTAGCTCCAGAGCTCACTTTCAGGCTTTTTAAATTTGTTGGTAACCTTTAAAAGCTTATGTAATTCACGAATAGCTTTAATAACTTTTTGCATAAGAAACCGGTTGCCATATTCAACATTCTTAGGATAATTTACAATTGCACCACCATATAATTTATCCGGAATTTCTTTTATCACTTCCAGTATGCGAAAAATTTTTTGCCCTTTTGTTTTAATATCCATCTCCCCGTTTTCATACGTTTTGCTCAATTCAGTTATCTCAACCAGCGTTCCCAATTCATTCATATTATTACTTATAACTACAGGGATGCCAAAAGGTTTTTTTGCTGCAATACATTCTGATATAAGTTGTTTATACCTGGGTTCAAAAATATGCAGATTTAAATCCTCACCTGGATATACTACAATTGATAAGGGAAAGATAGGAATGAAATTGGTCATATAATTTTTAAAAGTTGTAGCAAGTACGTAATTTTTTTTTATTTATCAGTTTGTTTAATATTGAAAGCTCTCGTTAACACTTTATATTAAAAAAAATCGGGTTCTTTGGCATGCTAATATTAGTTTTATAAATGACTATCTCAGGATTTTCTTATGTAAGAAATGGATTTGAATATGGTTATCCGTTTCTGGAAGCAATTCAGTCTATATTACCAATTTGTGATGAATTTGTAGTTGCTGTTGGAGATTCAACAGATAAAACACGAGAGGCTATTGAGAAATTAAACTCACCCAAAATAAAAATAATTGATACAATTTGGGATATGAATTTGCGTGAAGGCGGAAAGATTTTTGCACAGCAAGCCAATATTGCTTTAGATAATACGACAGGCGATTGGGCTTTTCATATTCAGGCAGATGAAGTAATTCATGAAAAAGATCTCCCTGTAATTGAAAGTGCTTTAAAAAAATTTAATGATGATAAAAAAGTAGAAGGTTTTGTTTTGCCATTCATTCATTTTTGGGCAAGCTATTATTATATCCGCACCTCCAGAAGAATACATTTTTATGAAGTACGGATATTCAGAAAAAATTTATTGGTACGTTCTTATGCTGACTCGCAGGGCTTTAGAAAATACAGTAGTCCCGATGCATATGAACAGGGAGAAAAAGGTAAAAAACTGCATGTAAAAAAAATAAATGCGTCGGTTTATCATTACAATGGTGTACGACCGGTAGATATTCAAAAGAAAAAATTGTACACCTTTGATTTTTTACATAATGCCAAACCAATTGAAGAAAAGTATTCTCAATTTGATTTTAATAATGTAGACAGGCTGGAAAAATTCACAGGTACTCATCCTTCAGTAATGATGAAAAAAGTAGAATCGCAAAATTGGAATTTCAGTTTTGATCCAAAGAAATCTGTTTGGAAAACAAAAGATAAAATAATGCAGCCAATTGAAGATTTGTTAGGGTTTAAAATAGGCGAATATAAAAATTACAAACTTATTTAATTCGTTACAATTATTATGCATTCTTCTGCCAATACCGAAAAAAGTTCGTTTCGTTCTATAGCCCGTTCTATTTCTATGGTAGAAAATGATGCGAAAGGATACATGGATATATTAGGAAACCTTCCAAATAATACATGTCCTGTAATTGGTATCACTGGTCCTCCCGGCGCAGGAAAAAGTACTTTGGTAAATGCTCTGATAGGTAAAATGATTGCAGCAAATAAAAAAGTTGGCGTATTGTGTGTGGATCCATCATCTCCTTTTAATCATGGGGCTTTGCTCGGCGACAGAATTAGAATGACTGATTGGTATAATCATCCAAATGTATTTATTCGCTCTATTGCTACCCGTGGAAGTTTGGGTGGTTTACATCCTAAAATTATTGAAATTACAGATATAATGAAGGCTTATGATTTTGATTATATAATTATAGAAACGGTTGGCGTAGGGCAAAGCGAAGTAGAAATTGCAGCGCTTGCAGATACAACTGTGGTTGTATTGGTGCCCGAAGGAGGAGATGAAGTGCAAAGCATGAAAGCAGGCTTAATGGAAATAGCGGATATTTTTGTGGTAAACAAAGCTGACCGCCCGGATGCAGATGTTTTCGTAAAAAATTTAAGGTATATGCTGGCGCCTGTTTTTAGCAATCATGATTATGAGATACCTGTTTTAAAAACTGTTGCTGTGCAAAAGAAAGGCATAGATATTTTAATGGAGAAAATAAAACAGCATCAGGAAATTAATAATACGTCAACCAAAAAAAATTCACTTCTTGCAGAGAAAGCATTTTATATAATCAGGCAGCATCGTATGAAAAATGTTGATAAAATTATTCTTAAAAAAGAGATTGAAAAAGAAAGCAAAAAAGATAATTTTAATTTATATAGATTTCTAACAAACTACATTAACCAGTAAACCCGTCTGTTAAATTTAAAATACTTGTGTGTAAAAAGGATAGATAACATTGAAAAAACTTCCAGTTAACATTATTATTAGCCGTACAGATAGTATTGGCGATGTTGTTTTAACATTACCCGTTGCTGCAGTTTTAAAAAAATATTTTCCTGAGATAAAGATTGGCTTTATGGGTAAGGCTTACACAAGGCCTGTAATAGAAGCATGCAAAAATGTGGACGTATTTATTGATGTAAATGATTTTTTAAATAAAAAAGTTTCTGTTTGTGGTGAAAAGCCGGAAGCGATCCTGCATGTACGCCCTGTTCCAAAAATTGCTTTCAGAGCCAAACAATTAAATATTCCGATACGCATTGGCACTTCAAGAAGAATTTATCATTGGATAACCTGTAATAAATTGGTGAAGCTTAGCCGAAAAAATTCCTTACTTCACGAAGCACAATTAAATATAAAACTCTTAAAACTTTTAGGTATTACCAAAGAGTTTTCTCTTAAAGAAATAGGAGAATCATTTGCTCTGGAACGCTTGCAGCCATTGCCCCACAGGTTTTCAGCTTTAATACAAAAAGATAAATATAATCTTATACTTCATCCTAAATCACAAGGGAATGGACGTGAGTGGGGATTAGATAATTTCATTCGCCTTATCCATCTGCTTGATAAAGATAGATTTCGAATTTTCATTTCCGGTGTACAAAAAGAACGTGAATCGCTTCAACCGATTTTTGATGCGGTTAGTAATGAGGTTACAGATATTACAGGGTTAATGAATCTTACTGAATTTATGACTTTCATTGCACATTGCAACGGGCTTATAGCCAGTGGGACCGGGCCACTTCATTTGGCAGCTGCATTAGGCAAAGATGCATTTGGTATTTATCCGCCTATTCGTCCTATACATCCGGGAAGATGGGGGCCGATTGGAAAAAATGCAAAGTCATTTGTAATAGAAAAAAATTGTGAAGACTGCAGAAATAATGCAATGGAATGTGAATGTATAAAAAAAGTAAATCCATTATGGCTGAAAACTGCATTGGATAACGCGTTTTTGCATTTAACCAAGTAGCTTTAAAATAGGTTTATCACTTTATATTTACAAACATCTTAAAACAAAAAAGGAATCTATGCAACCTGGAGTGTTTTTTTACATCAAGAAAAACATTACGATAACGTAAAAAAATAATAAACCGTTTTAAATTATTCATTAAAGAAAAATTATTGTAGCTTTTTACAAGAGATAGTAATACATTTTTCTCCTTAGTCATATAACCTGGACAGGCATTGTAAAAAGCATTTATTCGTGTTCGTATTTTTGCTTTTTCTAACCTGTTCCGTTTACGTCTGTTCTCATGAGCATCTCTTTTTCTTTTACCGCCAATTACACCAGCTACATTGTTTTGATGCTGACGGTATAAAACCAAGGGCTCTGGTAAATACTTCATTCCACCATAAAATGTAGATAGATAAGGAAGCCACCAATCCGGAGGAATAACTTCAAGGAACGGATATGCATTTTTTAAAAAAGATTTTTTACAAAGCATTGTATGTGCATATATCCTGCAAAATATAGCCAGTTGAAGACAGTTATTCCAGGATTTAAAATTTACAAGATCAGATATTTTTGCTCCTGTTGTATTAAAGTTTTCATCACTTATTATCGAGTCGCAGTATATGATGGGATAGTTGTAAATAGCATCTGCCATTTTTTTTATTTTATCAGGATACCAATAATCATCCTGATCGCAAAAAGAAATTAAATCTCCGTTAGCCAACGTACATCCCTTTTCAAAATTTTTTATAAAACCAATATTAAATTCATTTACAAAAACTTTCATGTTTTTATGCCTGGCAGCATATTCATTCAATATTTCAACTGTATTATCGGTACTACTGTCATCCAGCGCAACAATTTCTATGTTGTGATAGGTTTGACATAAAATAGAGTCAAGTTGTTGTTTTAAAAATCTCTCTCCATTAAAAGTAGTTAACACTATTGATACGAGAGGTAACTTATTTTCTGATGAAATAGAAAGTTCAGGTGACGTAAGATTTATGCTGGATGAGTTATTCATTTGGATTTTATATGCGTGCTATTGTGGTTACTTAACTGATCTTAGTAATGTGTTTACTGAAGGTTATTATCTTTACAAAAGAACACAATTTGCAGCATTTTTTATAAATTGTTGTTGTACATTGAATCACCTTATAATCAAATCCTTAATCAATTATGGATAAAATGTTGGAAAAATTGGATAATAATATTAGCCAAATGAATTACCCACTTATTTCAATTATAATTTGCACTTACAATGGAGAGCGTTTTTTAAAAGAGCAAATTCAATCTATAGTTGAACAAACATATCCAAATTTGGAGATTATTATTTCTGATGATGCTTCAACTGATAAAACCAAGGCTATTCTTTCTGAATACAAAAAATTTTCAAACATACATCTGGTTTTTAATAATACTAATATTGGTTTTGTTAAGAACTTCGAATTCGCTGCAAGGTTAGCAAATGCTAGATACATAGCTTTTTCTGATCAGGATGATGTTTGGTTACCTCGCAAAATTGAAAAGCTTTATCATGCGATTGGAAATCATTCTTTGGTGTACAGTGATAGTACATTAATAAATCAAGATGGTCAATCTCTTAATAAAAAGCTTTCTGATTTTAAACACATGAAAAACATAAATGACTCAAGAGGATTTATATTTTCCAATGTCATTTCTGGCCATACAATTATGATAAATAAAGAACTTCTTAAATATGCATTACCCATACCCATACCTGAAAGCTATTATCATGACTGGTGGTTTGGAGTTCAGGCGGCTAATCTAAAGGGAATAATATATTTAAATGAAGTATTAACGCTCTATCGGCAACATAGAGCAACCGTTACTAAAACTATCGTTGAAAGAAAACGGGGCTCCCGAAAATTCAGTAAAAGATTTCAGCATCATTTAAGAGAACTTAAGTGGGTAGAATTAATAAAGAATAGCGAATTAGAAAAGCATAAGCCCTTTTATAATCAATTATACAATCTCTTACTTCTAAAGAATAAAAAGGTGTTTGTATGGTCCTTATTTTGCTTTTTACTAAGGAATGAAAAAGTCTTTTTCCAATTTTCAAAAAAAGGGTTTTTCAGTAAAATAATTGAAATAAGAAAAATGGCCCGGGGAGAACGTTTATAAAATTAAAATGGGAAAAATTGAGAAGGAATTATAAATAACATTTACATTATTTTATTATTCTTCCACCATCTGTAACCTACAAAACCTACAATGGCAAAGGGCGTAAGCATTAAATAAATAATTCCGGAATTAAAACCTTTTGCGGGCTTTTCACCCATTTGCTGAGTGGTTTTAGCACAAATAGAACACTGGGCATTTGCTTTGGTAAACGTAAAAAGTGAAATGTGAATCGTGAGAAATAATATGAACAGAAGTTTTTTCATTTCAATGCAAAGATAAAATATTATTCACTTTTTATGCTTATCCAACTTCTTCCATCTGCATGGATTTCTGTTGCTTCTTCCTGTCTTCTTCGTTAAGAATTACTTTCCTCATACGGATGTGCTTTGGTGTTACTTCAATGCATTCATCCTGCTGAATATATTCCATGCATTCTTCAAGTGTCATCTGGATCTTTGGTGCTGCACGTGATGCATCATCACTTCCGCTTGCACGGTGGTTGGTAAGCTTTTTAGGCTCAGTAGCATTTACTACAAGGTCACCCGGCTTAATATGCTCAGCAATTATTTGTCCTGCATATACTTCTTCACCCGGATCAACAAAAAATCTTCCTCTGTCCTGTAATTTATCAATAGAATATCCTGTTGTTCTTTCTGTGTTTTTAGAAATTAAAACGCCATTATTTCTACTGGGAATATTTCCCTTCCATGGTTTATAATCAATAAAACGATGCGCCATTACAGCCTCGCCTGCTGTATTGGTAAGCATGTTGGAACGCAAGCCAATTAAGCCTCTTGATGGAATTTCAAATTCAAGATGCTGGACATCTCCTTTGCTTTCCATTATCAGCATTTCGCCTTTGCGTTGTGTAACAAGATCAATTACCTTTCCGCTGTATTCAGCAGGTACATCTACAACAAGGTTTTCATAAGGCTCACATTTTTTACCATTGATCTCTTTGGTTATTACCTGTGGTTGTCCTATTGTCATTTCAAAGCCTTCACGGCGCATCGTTTCAACCAAAATACTTAAGTGTAATATACCTCTTCCATATACCATAAAACTATCGGCGTTGCCGGTATCAGTAACTCTGAGAGCAAGATTTTTTTCCAATTCTTTTTCAAGACGATCTTTTAAATGCCTTGAGGTAACAAATTTTCCATCCTTTCCAAAAAACGGGGAGTTATTAATGCTGAATTGCATATTCATTGTTGGCTCGTCAACGCTTGTAACAGGTAATGCTTCCGGGTTATCAAAATCAGCAATTGTTTCACCAATGTTGAAGTCTTCAATTCCTACCACAGCGCAAATATCTCCTGCGCTTACTTCTGTAACTTTCTTTTTTCCTAAACCTTCAAAAATATATAGTTCCTTCACCCTGCTTTTTACAATTTTTCCATCCAGCTTCATTAACGAAATTGGCTGGTTATCTTTTATTGTTCCTCTTGCAATTCTGCCAACGGCAATCCTTCCTAAAAATGAAGAATAATCTAATGAGGTTATCTGCAATTGCAAAGTTCCTTCACTCACTTTAGGCGGCGGTACTTTTTCAAGTATCGTATCCAATAAAGGAAAAATATTATCTGTTTGTTCAAGAGATGTATTCATCCAACCTTGTTTGCTGGAACCATAGATCGTCGGAAAATCAAGCTGCTCTTCAGTTGCATCTAAATTGAAGAACAATTCAAACACTGCGTCATACACTTCATCAGGACGGCAGTTTGGTTTATCTACTTTATTTATAACAACAATCGGGTGTAGATTTAATTGCAAAGCTTTTTGTAAAACAAAACGTGTTTGCGGCATTGGCCCTTCAAAGGCATCAACCAGTAACAAAACACCATCTGCCATTTTTAAAACCCTTTCCACTTCTCCTCCAAAGTCTGCGTGGCCCGGAGTGTCAATAACATTTATCTTAACGCCTTTGTACATTACAGAAATATTCTTGCTGAAAATAGTAATGCCTCTTTCTCTTTCAAGATCATTGCTATCCATTATTAGTTCACCTGTTTCCTGGTTATCCCTGAAAATATTTGTGCTGTGTAAAAATTTATCTACCAATGTTGTTTTGCCATGGTCAACGTGTGCAATAATGGCAATGTTTCTAATATCCATTTTTAAAGCTTTTAGCCTCAGGCTTCACGCTTCAAGAGAAAGTAAAATACTTGCAGCTTGCAGCTAATAACTTGTGGCTGTTTTTTGAGTGTGCAAAGGTACGCTAATTCGTCGGGCATTCAAGCCCTGGTTACAAACGTAAAAATTAAAAGATTAAGTATAAAGAATGTCAAAATGGCAAAATGGCATTCTGGAAAGTAATTTGATAATAATGATGAAAATGATTTTATGCTGAAGTGTGAAAAACAAATTTTAATTTATCGCTGAAGTCCGGCCTCCCTCTCTGTAGGAGAGGGATTGAGGGTGAGGCTTAAAAACCGCAATGAAAAAAACATTTCTTCCCAATTTAAAAACATGCCTCATTTTAGATGTTATAGGCTGTTTAAGTTATATTATTCCTCCTTTTGGTCCGGTATGGGCAATCATCTCCGGTATTATTTTCTATCTTATGTTTGGTAAAAAGTTTGGTTTGTTTGGTGGTATATTTTCTTTTTTAGAAGAACTTATACCCGGCGTAGATTTTATTCCAACTTTTACCATTGCATGGTTTATGCGCAAAAGAGAAATGTCTGAACCCTGCCCGTCCGGTCAGGCGGGCACGATTTATTGGATTGAAAAAGATTAATGAGAAATAAATCTGAATTGATAATATGAGCTAATCATAAAATTTAATGCAGTAATATTTTATCGTAATTTTCCTTTTAATTCGATAGATCTTATTAATCATGGCCGCCTGACCGGACGGGCAGGGTTCAGACAATTAAACTTTTTTTTATGAAGATTTGCCTGCTGCTTGGTTTTTTATTTCTTACCCATAATATTTTTTCTCAGGATACACTTTCCAAAAAAGATTTTGTAACAGGAGAAAAATTTCTTGGTTTAAATTTTACTGAACGTGAAATTGATTCCATGTATGGCTCGGTAAGAAACACTGTTGGTGAGATAAAAAAAATGCACACCTATCATCTTGATAATAGTGTGCCAATGTCTTTCACTCAAAGTCCTGTTTTGCCGGGTATGAAATTCAATACAAAGCAAGAGCCGGTAAAATGGGATATTCCTAAAAATATAAATGTACCGGCAAACAAAAATGAGCTTGCCTTTTATTCTATTCTTCAACTGGCTTCTCTTATAAAAAATAAAAAAATTACTTCTGTAGAACTCACACGTTTTTTTATTGATCGTTTAAAAAAATATGGCGATTCACTTCAATGTGTAATTTCTCTTACAGAAGATATTGCGATGCAACAGGCAGCACAAGCCGATAAAGAAATTGCTGCCGGAAAATATCGCGGACCCTTACATGGAATTCCTTACGGATTGAAAGATCTATTTGCAGTGAAGGGAACAAAGACAACATGGGGAGCAGCGCCATATAAAAATCAAACGATTGATGAAGACGCCTATGTCTATACAAAATTGAAAGATGCAGGGGCTGTGCTTATTGCAAAATTTACTTTAGGTGCTTTGGCTATGGGTGATTATTGGTATGGCGGAAGAACAAGAAATCCGTGGAATACAAAATTCGGATCAAGCGGCTCTTCAGCGGGTTCAACTGCTGCAACAGTTGCAGGACTTGTACCATTTGCTATTGGAACAGAAACGCTGGGTTCAATTATCTCACCTTCTACAACCTGTGGTGCTACAGGGTTACGTCCAACATTCGGTTCTATCAGCAGAAGCGGCGCAATGACTTTAAGCTGGAGCATGGATAAAGCAGGTCTTCTTTGCCGCTCCGCAGAAGATGCTGCGGTTGTATTTAATTATTTACATGGAACAGATGGTAAAGATGCATCCGCAGTTAACATGCCTTTTAATTATACGGGCAAGACGGATCTTTCTAAATTCAAAATTGCTTATGCAAAAAATTATTGGGGTAGAAGAGATACAATGGGAAATGAATTGGAAGTTTTAAATGCTTTTAAAAAAGCTGGCGCACAATTAATTCCTGTTGATTTTCCTGATTCGGGTATTTATAATTTTAATATGAGTGGAATTATTATTGGCGTTGAATCTGCAGCAGCATTTGATGAATTTACAAGGACTGATCTTGATGATATGATGACGAGGCAGGGCAGGGGAGATTGGCCCAACCAGTTCAGATCATCCCGTTTTATTCCTGCCGTTGAATACGTAAATGCAAACAGGTATCGCTATCTGCTGATGCAAAAAATAAATGAGTTCATCAATAAATATGATGTAGTTATTTGTCCAACATATGGCGGACATCAATTACAAATTACAAACCTTACGGGCCATCCGGTTGTTTGCCTTCCAACAGGATTTAATAAAAATCATTTGCCAACAAGCATTACTTTAGTTGGAAAATTATATGATGAAGCCACGCTTCTTAGCGTGGCAAAAGCTTATCAACAGGCAACCCAATGGGATGAAATGCATCCTGAAATGTTTAAATAAACGCTTTTAAAAATCATTCATGAAAAAACAATTATTTACAGGTCTTTTTATTTTGTTTACACAAATATGTTTTTCACAAACAAGATCGATCAGTGGCTTTACCGCAACATCAGCTAATGAAGAAAAACAACTGGAAGCCAGGTTTGATTCAGGTTTAAGCAGAGAAAATATTGGACAAAATATTAAGCGCCTTTCTGCAAAGCCACATGCTATTGGTTCTCCGGCAGGCAAAGAAAATGCAGAATATATTTTGAATCTATATAAAAGCTGGGGTTGGGATGCAAAGATCGAAATCTTTCATGTTTTATTTCCAACACCAAAAACAAGAGTGTTGGAAATGATCTCTCCAACTTCTTATAAAGCTTTATTAAAAGAGCCTGCATTAAAAGAAGATATGACTTCCGGTCAACAGGACCAGCTACCCACTTACAATGCATGGAGCGCTGATGGTGATGTTACAGGAGACGTTGTTTATGTGAATTATGGTCTGCCTGCAGATTATGATGAGCTTGCAAAATTGGGCATTGATGTAAAAGGAAAAATTGTTATTGCAAAATATGGAAGAAGCTGGCGGGGCATAAAACCTAAAGTTGCACAGGAACATGGCGCCATTGGATGCATTATTTATTCTGATCCCAAAGATGATGGCTATGTGCAGGGAGATGTTTATCCGAAAGGAGCTTTTAAAAATGAATATGGTGTGCAAAGAGGTTCTGTTATGGACATGGTTATTTATCCCGGAGATCCTTTAACGCCTGGTGTTGGCGCAACTGAAGATGCCAAAAGATTAGATCGTTTGCAGGCAACAAATCTTTTAAAAATCCCTGTGCTGCCAATTAGTTATCATGATGCAAAGCCTTTGCTGGAAGCGCTTGAAGGACCTGTGGCTCCTGCTGATTGGCGTGGCGGTTTGCCATTTACTTATCATGTTGGTCCGGGCAAAACTAAAGTGCATTTACAATTGGCTTTCGACTGGAAAATAGTTCCCTGCTATGATGTAATTGCAATGATGAAAGGCTCACAATATCCTGATGAATGGATGATCCGCGGCAATCATCATGATGCATGGGTGAATGGCGCTAACGATCCCATCAGCGGGCAGGCTGCTATGCTGGAAGAAGCAAAATCTATCGGAGCTTTGGTTAAAAATGGTTGGAAACCAAAAAGAACTTTAGTGTATTGCTCATGGGATGGGGAAGAGCCGGGATTGTTGGGCTCTACAGAATGGGCAGAGTTTCATGGTGATGAATTACAAAAAAAAGCAATTGTGTATATCAATTCAGATGCAAGTGGCCGCGGCTTTCTGGATGCAGGTGGTTCACATGCATTGGAAACATTAGTTGATGAAGTTGCAAAAGATGTTACCGATCCTCAAACCAAAGTGAGTGTTTATGAAAGAAAAAAGGCAGCGTCTGTTGTGAATGCAACTTCTCTTAAAACAAAAAAAGATGCACTGAATAAAAATACATTGCAGTTAGATGCATTGGGTTCGGGTTCTGACTTTTCTTCTTTTCTGCAACACCTTG
>OLLO01000391.1_pt1 | contig 19611 bp, 20 predicted proteins | sample 1604551 | NCBI WGS metagenome assembly OLLO01 (sample SAMEA104055720, study PRJEB20765) | soil metagenome | biome: Arctic tundra; feature: Polygonal ground; material: soil | place: USA | collected 2011-09 | depth 0-0.5 m
AGGGACAATTTGCAAACAAAATGTTTGGCTGCGATATTTGCCAGGATGTTTGCCCATGGAATAGGTTCTCTAAACCAACAAAGGAAGTGGCATTTACACCACTTCCTCAAATTTTAAATTTTACAACCACGGATTGGGAAGATTTAACTGAAGAATCTTTTAAAATAATTTTTAAAGATTCGCCTTTGAAAAGAAGTAAATATGAAGGAATAAAAAGAAACTTAAAATTTATTTCTGAATAGATTAAATGGATTTTTTGATAAATATTATATTAAAACTCCACTCCAGTTTTCAATATAATTCTTCCATAACCAAATTTGTAGTTATATAAATATGATTGACACTCCAGGCATGCGGGCATAATACCAATTTTGGTTTGTAATTGTTTATAACTGTGTCCCAGGCTGAATAATAAAGAAGATTTTTTAATGAATTTGGTTTTATATCCTATTCCAAAATCTGTATATAAACCGCCTTTGAAATTATATGTATTGTAGTACCCGATTTCTTTACCGGGTTTATTTTTCAGTGGGAAATTATAACCTAAATCAAGATATACGAAACCTTTTTTCTTTTCGCCAAAAGACCTTCGGCCATCAAAAAATAATGGCATCGTTTTATATTGATAATTATCAACACCAATTCCAATACCTGAATACCAATTTGAAAAATTGATTCCATTTATGGTTTGAAATAATGAATTCACTTCACTTTCTCCACCAACAATTCCAACCAAATTAATGGAATGAAATTTATTTTTTTCATTTTGCGCAGATACAGAAATAGAAATTAGCACAGCAATCAAGCAACAAAAAACCCAATTCGGTTTCATAAAAATTTATTTTGTAATGCCTATTTTACTTAGCAAGTGAATATTATTTACGTTAGAATAATCATATTGGTACAAACCATCTTTTGCCACAACTAAAGCAATATTATTGTATGCAATTACATCATAGGTTTCCAGATTGCTTATTTGTTTTATCAATTGCAGATTCATGACGTTAGATGCATTGTACACTTCCAGGCCATCAACTCCATCACATATAAATAACAAGTCGCCATCTTTTGACAACCCATGCGGATTTGTTAAATTGTAGGATTTTAGTAACTGGGGGTTTGTAAGGTTATTCAGCTGCAAAATATCCAACTCATTAAAAGGGCTGCCACAAGCCGTTCCTGCCCGCAAGGTTACGTAAGCATAATTATTATCTGCAATCACGGGATCGCAACTGCGTACATGCGCAAATTGCCCGGCTTGTACAGGATTATCAGGGTTATTAATATTATAAAGGAACATTCCGCTTTGTGAGCCGATAAATAATTTATCCTTAAAAGGGAAAATGGTTTCGATGTTCCAGCTACTGATATTTATTTTGTTACTAAAAACCGGATTTTCCGGCGAAGTAATGTTAAATACATTTAGATCAGAATAAGAAACAGTGTACATCCTGTTATTTACAAGTGCAAACCTTGCCATAGAACCACCCAGCCCAATAGGTGATACGGATGCTTTTGAATCACCGCCTCCACCACTTGCCTGTGCCATATATAAGACGCCTGTATTCTGTAACTGCACCGAATTTCCTGCGCAATCTTCTGTAATGGTTGTATCCCTTTTTACCCAATCAATTATTACTTTAGTATTGTCGCCTGAAAAACCATTGCCGTAAACACGGTATGGAAACACCCCTTCGTTATATTTTTTTACTACTGCGTTTAAGGGATCACTAATATCAATTGTAACCAGGTCAGTATATAAATCAGCATACAAAGTGCTCCCTTTTACTGCGATATCCACATTACCCGGAATATTAATAAACGCTTTGTTTATAGGAGAAGAAGGATTGCTGTTATCGATTATATGAATGCCTTTATCAATTTCATTGAGAAAAATATAATTGCCAAAAATGTATATTTTACCAGGGTTTTGTATCTCTCTTGCAGTATTGCTTTTAATATTAGCTTTTACGCCAGCCTTGGTTTCATACACAGGATTGTAATAGGTGTAACTGTATGTGCCGCTACAAGTGTCTTTAAGGCAACCAGTAAAAAAGAAACTAAAAATTAAAGTAATAGCGGTAAAAAATGAAATAACGAAATATTTTTTCATAATAAAGGTTTTTAGCATTGACAATGTATTTTTTAAAAACGTGGCATAAAAAATTATTTTTTTCTAAAAATAAATTGTGCCCGTAATCCAATAAAAGTAAAATGATGCTTGTTATACCCCTGAGGAGCAATTTTAGAAATGTCATAATTAAGATAAGGCCCGATAAGAAGTGATTTTTTTTGTTTTGAAAACAATGCAATATCCAGCCCAGTATTAAAACCAATTTGTGTTTTATTAAATTGAGAATTATCATGATAATATAAGCCTGAAGAATTATTAAATTGTAAAGCATTACTGCTAATAAGCTGCGATATAGAAAATCCTATATTCCAATACAATTGTGTTTTTTTAGAATTAGCTATTTGAAATTTAAACTCAATGGGTAACCCGATATAATGGTAAAAGTTATGGTAAGTACTAACAGTACTGTTTGCCCTGAAATAATTGGCGCTGTCTGCTCCTATTGTATTTGTTGTGCTGAATAGTTTATAATTGAGCCCGGTAGTAAATATTATTTTTTGTAAGATATTTTTTTCAGCATAAAAGCCTGTAACAAATGCTATAGAAGATTTTATTAATGATGGCGTGGAATACGGATTAGTACCCTGGGAACCCGAAGACATTGAAACTGAGGCAAAACTTTGTTGCCCGGATCCAAGAAAACTATTCGCCATACCTGATATACCTCCTGAAAATGAAAACCCCCAATTCCATGAATGTTTATTTTTTGCAGTGGTTATATTCTTATTATCAGTGCTTATTACATTTTCATTTTTTTTCTCTTTATTATCTGTAATTAAATCAACCTGAGCTTGGTCAGATAACTCATTTTCGTGAATAGTTGTGCTATCAAATCTGCTTTGTTTAGCAGGCAATATTTTCTCCTGTTCCGGGGTTTTAATATTCGTATTAATTAATCTTCCATTTTCAACAATATTTTGTGTTGTATCAAATTCTTTTTTATTAGCGGATATATCTTTTACCAAATTTTTAGTGAGTTCATAATCACTGACGGATTTCAATTTGTCTCGTGTTTTTATTTTTTGATCTCTATTGCCTTTTGCAGTGGCTGGTTTGGCAAATGGCTTTTTATTTTCTGTAAGAGTTTGATTGTTTTTTATTAAATCAAAACGGTTTTTTGTTTTTTCATTAATATTATTTTTTTCAATAAAATTTTTTGTTAGCTGGTGTTGATATTCATGGGTTGAGTTACTTCTGTTCAATAAAACGTATCCGCCATATAAAAAGCAAATGAGCATTGCCGGAAAAAAAATTAATATCCATCTGCGTCGTTTTTCTTTTTTGATCCGGGCTTCTATTTTTTGCCATACAGCATCGGACGGATGCAATTTTAGTTCATCCATTTTTTGCTGTACTTGTTTTTCAAATTCATTTTCTTGCATAGTTCTCCGGTTTTATTTCTAACGAAAATTTTTCTATCCATTCAATAAGCAATGCTCTTGCTCTTGCATATTGTGATCTGGATGTGCCATCAGTAATGCCTAACATTGCCGCAATTTCAACATGTGAATACCCTTCAACAGCGTGAAGATTAAAAATAGTCTGGAAGCCCGTTGGTAACTGCCTTATCAATTCTGTCAGCTCTTTGGCTTGTAATTTCACTTCGGGATCATCTGCTGAAACCGGATGCAAAACCAACTCCTCAAATGACAGATCATATCGATATCTTTTATTTTTTTTAAGATAATTTAGTGCGGTATTTACCATTATTTTTCTTATCCATGCACCAAGCTCCCCCTCAAAATTATATTGATGTAAATGCTTAAATACTTTTACAAAACCTTCCTGTAAAATATCCTCAGCATCGCTAATACTTTTGGTATAACGAAAACATACACCAAGCATTTGCTGGGCGAAATGCTCATATAATTGCCGTTGCGCTTCCGGCTTTAATTTAAGCGTATCTCTTACCAGTTTATAGTAATCCATGTACTGCGTTGCAAAGTTGTTGACAACGGATTATTGAAGTTCGTTGCATTTATAAAAATTTTATTTTATTAGAAAGCTAACAATACTTCTGGCTACCGCAGAGAATAAAAATCTATAAAGATTGTTTTGGGAAGGGAATATTAATCTGAGTTTTTTATTCCCATCGAAACACTTTGATAGCTATTGCATAAGCCGCCACTCCCCATAATAATAGTATTCCTATTTCAGTTTTTACATCCCAAAGATGAGCGCCTTCAAAAGCCACGCTTCTCAGGGCGGTATTTAAATGGGTAAGAGGTAAAACCTTAGCAATAACCTGCAGCCAGTTAGGGAAAAGATCTATAGGAAAGAATGTGCCTCCTATTAAAAACTGGGGCAGCGTAATCAGGTTAGCAAAGGGTGGAATTGTATTGTCGCTTTTTGCAAGTCCGCTTACAATAAAACCAAATCCCATAAATACAACCAAGCCAAAAAAACTTAACACAAGCATATCAACAAAAGTTTCAAATCCATGTATTAAAGTGAAGCTAAAGAAAAAACGGCCTACCAGAATTATCACGATAGCCGTGAGCAACTGGAATAAAACCCGGCTGAGCATTTCTCCTAAAATAATATAAGTTCTGCTTATCGGTGTTGCAAAAAATCTTTTTAAAACCAGTGTATTGCGCAGGTTAAAAAACATAAATGCCACACCAAAAACACCTGAAGCCAGTAAGGAAAATCCAAGCTGGCCGGGAAGTATAAAGTCAATGGTTTTGTACTGCCTTATTTCCGAAATATCTCTTTTGTAATCAAAATCAAAATTGGCATAAGTGGGACGACCTTTGTAATAACGGTTGCTCAATTCATTAATCACACTTTCGGCAAGTGTTTTAAATTGCGGCCATTTATCATTACTTGAGTTGGTACTTTTAAGTGTAAAATTATAGGGAGGATTACCCGCAGGATTTTTTTGTATATTAATAATGCCTGCTAACTTCCCCCGTTGCATATCATCGGCCAGTAAATCTTTATCCTGATACCTTATGATAGTGAGTCCAGGTGTATTTTTCAGCGTCTTGTACAATTCATTGGTAGTATCCGTATTGCTATCAAGGGCAACTTTATAGGATTTTCTTCCTCCGGTATCACCGATAAAACCAAAAACAAGAATAAAAATTAATGGAAAAGCGAAACCAAAAATAACTGATGAAGGGCTTCTGAAGATTGCCCGTAAACTGGCTCTTGTTATTGCCAGCATTGCTTTCAGTTGACTATATTGCTTCATTTCTTAGTTTTATAAATGGTAAATCTATCGGATAAATTTTATGTAGAAAAATTTTTGAAACACTGACAAATGTCGTACGTTTGTATGACAAATGGCGGAGATGGAAAAAAATAAAAAAATAAATAAAAAGTCAACTGTTTATAAAGTTCACTCAAAAGTGTCAAAGGTAAATGAGCCCTTTACGGCTTTCCCTGGAAAAGTAACGCCAATAGTGAAAGATTTTAATTATAAAGAATTTAAAAAAATTGCTGATAAAGTGCCATTCACGCTACAGGAGTGGTCTGATATCCTTCATATCTCTGAAAGAACTTTGCAGCGTTATGCTAAAGCCAACAGTAATTTCCCTTTTAGTGTTGTTGACAGAATTTTACAAATCGATAAAGTGATAAAAAGAGGTATTGAAGTTTTTGGTAATCTTGATAAGTTTATTGGCTGGTTAAGAAGTAATCCCTATATGCTTGAAGGAAGATTATCATTACAATCTTTAAGAAGCATTGAAGGAATAAACCTTATACTTACACAATTGGGCAGAATAGAACACGGACTTTTTGCATGATAGTTTACCGAATTTCAAACGAATTATACAAAGAAGATATCTCTGGTAATGGCGCCGCTATTAATGGCTCCCGCTGGAATTCTAAAAACATAAGAATGGTATATACAGGGGAATATATATCTCTCTCTATTTTAGAGAGCCTTGTCCATTTGAGAGAAATCGATATTCCGGAAAAACAATATTTCTTAACGATTCAAATTCCTGACGTTGAATTTCAGGATATCATACTTTCTAAATTAAAAGACAAATGGCAGCAGCACATAAACTATACACAATGGATTGGCGATCAGTTTATCAAAAATAATGAAGCATTAGTTTTAAAAGTTCCATCAGCAATTGTACCACAGGAGCATAATTTTTTAATAAACCCATTGCATGCTACATTTAAAAAGGTAAAAATTGTGAACACTGAATTATTAGAACTTGATAAAAGATTACTTCAAACGTAATAATGAATTCAACATATCTATTGATAGGAGGAAATTTGGGCAACAGGATAGAGAATCTTGCTATGGCAAGATCTCTTATAGAAAATGAGCTTGGTAAAATAATAAAAGCCTCATCAATTTATGAAACAGCTGCATGGGGAATAACAAAACAACCGGATTTTTTAAACCAGGTATTATTAATAAAAACAAAATTCCCTCCTGAAAAAATGATGCAGTTAATTCTTTCCATTGAAAATAAAATGGGCAGGGTAAGAACTCAAAAAAATGCTTCGAGAATAATTGACATCGATATTTTATTTTTTAATGATGAAATTATCAGTAATGAAAATCTCACAATTCCACATCCTGAAATACAAAACAGGAAATTTGCTTTGATACCTTTAAATGAAATAGCTTCGGACCTGGTACATCCTGTGTTTAAACAAAGTATAAAAAATTTATTATCCACATCAAAAGATAAACTGCAAGTAAAGCCGCTAAGCAAAACCTAAGTTTTATCAACACTGCTTTTATTGCCATAATTTTTTCTTCTCTTTACACTTATTATTTTTGACTCTTAAGAATGAGATACAGTTTTATAACGATAGAAGGAAATATTGGCGCCGGAAAAACTACCCTGGCTCATTTGCTTAGCAAGCATTTTAATGCAAGGTTAATATTGGAAGAATTTGCTGACAATCCTTTTCTGCCAAAGTTTTATGAAAACCAACGACAGTATGCATTTCCGCTGGAGCTTTTTTTTATGGCAGAGCGTTATAAGCAGTTAAAAGATCTGCTGCAAACCAAAGATATGTTTCAAAATCTTACCATCTCAGATTATCTTTTTACAAAATGTCTTTTGTTTGCAAAAGTAAATTTACCGGAAGAGGAATTTTTGCTATACCAAAAATTATTCGACATTATTAATCCTCAATTAGTACAGCCTGATCTGCTGATCTATTTACATGCCCCGGTAAATAAATTAAAAGAAAATATAAAAAAGCGAAACCGTTCTTACGAGCAAAACATTGAATCGGAATATCTTTTTACTTTACAGGAAACCTATACCCAATACATAAAGCAGCATAATATAAAAACACTTTTTATTGATGCATCAAAATCTGATTTTTTGGGGAATGATGAGCATTTGAAGGTTGTTATTGATGCTCTTGATAAAGACTATGATGATGGTCAGCATTATTTAAATTTACCCTGACACAGAAATGAATGATAATTAGTAACGACCCTTTTGCGTCTATAAAAATTGCAGAATACCGTAATCTTATGGCTGGTCGTTTTCTTTTTATTATGGGTTTACGGATGATGAGTACACTTGTTGGCTGGTGGATTTATAATTTAACCAACGATCCTTTCGCAATAGGATTGATCGGACTGTCTGGAGTAATACCTGCTGTAACAATGGCGCTGTATGCAGGTCATATTATTGATCTTAGTGAAAAAAGAAAATTATTAATAACCGGCGTTGTTTTATATTTTACTGCTGTTCTTATCCTGCTATTCTTATCTACTAATTATACTTCAGATCATTTAAGTAATCACTGGATAGCTATATGTATTTATATTGTTATTTTTTTTACCGGGGTTGTCAGGGCATTTACAGGTCCCATTTTCGGAGTGCTGATTTCTTATATTGTTCCCAAACATACATTGCAAAATGCTATTACATGGAACCAGGGAACATGGCTTTCAGCATCAGTTATTGGGCATGCTGTTGGCGGTTTTTTAATTGCAGGCTTTGGCATAACCGGAACATTGATAGCAATTACATTTTTAATAATTGCATCTTCTGTTTTTTTAATAAGATTAAAACAAAAGCCTGCTTTAAATAAACGAGGAGAAAAGAAAACATGGGATAGCGTAAAAGAGGGATTAAAATTTGTTATCAAAACAAAAGAATTATTAGGTGCAATATCACTTGATCTTTTTGCAGTGTTTTTCGGCGGCGCTGTGGCAATGGTTCCTGTGTATGCAAGAGATATTTTAAAAGTGGGCCCGCAAGGTTTTGGTTTTCTTAATGCTGCATCCGATATGGGTTCTATCTGCATAGTTATATTGCTTACTTTATTTCCATTGCGACATAAACAGGGAAGAACATTATTGTTTGCAGTAGCAGCTTTCGGTACTTGTATCATTATATTCGGGCTATCAAAACTATTCTGGTTATCATTTGCAGCGCTGTTTGTTGGTGGCCTGGTAGATGGTATAAGTGTGGTTATACGGGGAACTATAACCCAATTAAAAACACCTGATAATATGCGGGGCAGGGTGATGAGTGTAAACTCAATGTTTGTTAATTCAAGCAACGAGTTAGGGCAATTTGAAAGCGGTGTTGCTGCAAAATTAATGGGAGTAATCCCATCCGTGGTGTTTGGTGGCTGTATGACCATTATGGTTGTTATGGCTACCTGGTTTAAAGCGCCAACATTACGAAACATGGAATATTAAAATCCCTTTAAATTTCACCGCTGGTGGATTTTATTATGTTCTGTCAAATTAAATTTATAGTAACTTGGTTTTTCTCTAAAAAATTATTTTATAAAACGTAGGCAATTTATACAAACCTCGGCATTTACATTAGGAGTCCTAACGCTTGCAGATTATAAATTATTTGCACATTTTGCTGATCCCTGGAAAATGAAAATGCTTCGTAATGATATTGGAATATTTACTGAGAAAGGCGGCACTATTGGCTTTCTGCTTTCTAAAAAAGGAATAGTTGTAGTAGATGCAGAATTTCCTGAGCAGGCACAGCATTTAATTACAGAGCTTAAAAAAAGAAGTGATAAGCCTTTTAGCCTTTTGATAAATACGCATCATCATGGCGATCATACATCAGGAAATATTGAATTTAAAAATCTTGTTCCGCATATAATAGGGCATGAAAATTGTTTAGCTAATCACAAGCGTGTAGCAGAACAGCAAAAATCGGTAGACAAGCAATTGTTTGCCGATATAACTTTTACTGATACATGGAAAACAAAGGTTGGACAGGAAAAAATTAAAGCCTGGTATTTTGGAGCTGCTCATACAAACGGTGATGCAATAATTCATTTTGAGCATTCAAACATTGCCCATTTGGGCGACTTGGTTTTTAACCGACGGTATGCTTTTGTTGATAGAAGCGCAGGCGCAAATATTAAAAGCTGGATAGAAGTATTGGACAAAACGCTAAGCACATTTGATGATGAAACTATTTTTATTTTTGGTCATGCCTTCGATCCTGAAAAAGTAACGGGCAATAAAGAAGATATTAAAGCAATGCAAAATTATCTTTCTAAATTGTTGCAGTTTGTTGAAGGTGAAATAAAATCAGGTAAATCAAAAGAAGAAATACTAAAAGCAAAATCAATTCCCGGCGTAACTGAGTGGCAGGGTGATGGAATAGAAAGAGGCCTGACAGCAGCATATGAAGAACTTACTGAAGCAAAATAAAATTCATAGTATTAAATGAATAAATTATTAATTATTGATGATGATGAAGATATAAGCGCCATGCTTTTTCTTTTATTAAGATCAAAAGATTTTGAGGTAGCGGTAGTAACTAAATCAGAAGATATTTTTCATAAGATAAAAACGTATCAGCCGGATATTATTTTGCTGGATGTTTTTTTAACCGGCTATGATGGACGCGTTATATGTAAGCAATTAAAATTTCATCCTGATTCCAAACACATCCCTGTAATAATGGTATCGGGTGATGATGAAGTTTTGCAAACCGTGAAGCAATATGGCGCAAACGATTTTATTAAAAAACCTTTTGAAGCGGATGACCTTCTCTCTAAAATAAATAACCTGATAAATGCAAAAAGCAATTCTCCGGGTTAACTATTTCACTTCTACCAGCTTCTCCATTACATAATAAACTATTGGGCAAAACGTAGAATTTTTTATGGTAAGCTGCGGTCTTTTGATTATCACGTCTTCATCAGTATAAGGAAAGCGTACACAATCACCGGGGCGGTTTTCATAAATGCTGCAATAATTATCTTCTCCTAAAAAAGGACATGGAGTTTTTTTAGCTACATAATCTCCATCTTCATCAAGGCGTAAGTACGTTTCAATAAAATCGCCTTCTTTCATTTTTAAATGTTTGGAAATGCGCTTTATATCAGGTGTTTTAAAGCGTGGAGAATAATTTTTACAGCAATTGGCACATTCAAGGCAATTTATTTTAGCAAATGCCTCATTATGCAGTGCCGGTAATGCTTTTAGTACTTTGTTCTTATCCGGTCTTTCTAAAAATTGCTTATATTTTTTTTGATTTTCAGAAGATTTTTTTTCCCAATTATGCAACACCTCTTCTTTCATCAGGTAAAGATAATGTATGCTGTATTGGATGATATTATAACTTATTATTTAGCCGTTCCGTTGTAACTTTACGCCGGTTTAAGCTGAATAGAATTACCAATGTACAAGATTGTCCCGGTAATTATCGGGACCAATGAAGATGATGCCTGCACTACAGCCGGCTACAAAAAAAATAAACTAAAAAATTAAAGAAGTAATGAATCTTTTTGAGAAGCAAGCAAACGAATTTGCAGAAAGGCACATAGGACCAAATGAACAGGAAACAGCGGAAATGTTGCAGGAAATAGGCGTGAGTTCTTTGGAGGAATTAATAAATAAAACTATACCCACAGCAATTCAAATTAAAGGTGACCTTGATATAACACCTGCAATGAGTGAGTTTGAATATTTGACCGAATTGAAAAAAATTGCAGCAAAAAATAAAGTTTATAAATCGTACATAGGACAGGGATATTATGACACCATTGTTCCCAGTGTTATTCTTAGAAACCTTTTTGAGAACCCGGGATGGTATACACAATACACCCCTTACCAGGCTGAGATTTCGCAGGGGCGTTTGGAAAGCTTATTGAATTTTCAAACCATGGTGAGTGACCTAACTGCACTGCCAATTGCCAATGCAAGTCTGCTTGATGAAGGCACTGCAGCAGCAGAAGCAATGGCAATGCTTTTCAATCATAAAAATCGTGATCATGAACATCTGGCATCCCCCAGGTTTTTTGTGGATGAAAAAATATTTACGCAAACAAAAGATGTTTTAATTACAAGAGCAAGGCCTGTTGGTATTGAATTAGTGATTGGGAATTTTCATTCTGTTCAATTGGATGATACTTTTTTTGGTGCCATTGTACAATATCCAAACAGCGACGGAAGTATTGAAGACTATCGTGATTTTATTAATGCAGTTCATGATGTAAATGCACAGGTTGTTATGGCAACCGATCTTTTGGCATTAACACTCTTAACACCTCCGGGTGAGCTGGGCGCTGATGTTGCTGTTGGCTCTTCACAAAGGTTTGGAGTGCCATTGGGTTTTGGTGGTCCGCATGCAGCTTTCTTTGCAACTAAAGATGATTTTAAAAGAAGTATTCCCGGACGTATAATCGGCGTAAGTATTGATGCACAAGGCAATCGTTGTTTGCGCATGGCATTGCAAACAAGAGAACAGCATATCCGCAGGGAAAAAGCTACTTCAAACATTTGCACTGCACAGGCGCTGCTGGCAAATATGGCTGCAATGTATGCTGTTTATCATGGCGCCAAAGGATTAAAAAATATTGCGAAGAGAGTAGCTGTGCTAACGCAAACATTGGTGAACGAATTGAAGGATCTGCGATATGAAATATTTAATGAAAGTTATTTTGACACCATCTCTGTAAAAGTAGTTGATGCTTCTATTATCAGAACAATTGCTGAAGCACACAAAATGAATTTTTATTATGTTGATAAAACAACAATCTCTATTTCTATTGATGAAACAACAACGCAGTTGGATGTATTGAATATAGCAGGCATATTTAGTGCTGCAAAGGGAATAGATACGGCTGTTGCTACTTTTGATAACGAGACCAATCTTGAAAACATTCCAACTTCTCTTACAAGAACATCATCGTACTTGTTACATCCGGTTTTTAATAGTCACCATAGCGAAACAGAAATGATGCGGTATTTAAAAATGCTGGAGAATAAAGATCTTTCTCTTGTACATTCTATGATATCACTCGGCTCCTGCACAATGAAATTAAATGCAGCCTCTGAATTGATTCCTGTGAGCTGGCCTGAGTTCAGTAAGATTCATCCGTTTGCTCCGGCTGATCAAACTGAAGGTTATCAAATTATAATTGATGAATTGGAAGATATGCTTTGCGAGATAACGGGTTTTACAGCCTGTAGCCTGCAGCCTAATAGTGGCGCCCAGGGCGAGTATGCAGGGTTGCTAAGCATTAGAGCTTATCATGAAAGCAGAAAGGAAGATCATCGCAATGTGATATTAATTCCTATCTCAGCACATGGAACAAATCCCGCATCGGCTGTAATGGCAGGCTTTAAAGTGGTTGTTACTAAATGTGATGATGCAGGAAATATTGATGTAAATGATCTTAAAGAAAAGGCAGAAAAATATAAAGATTCTCTCGCCGGATTGATGGTAACTTATCCATCAACACATGGCGTATTTGAAGAAAGTATAAAAGAGATTTGCCAGCTTATTCATGATAATGGAGGATTGGTTTATATGGATGGCGCAAACATGAATGCACAGGTTGGGCTTACATCTCCGGGAATTATTGGCGCTGATGTATGCCATTTAAATCTGCATAAAACTTTTGCAATTCCCCATGGCGGCGGTGGGCCTGGTATAGGCCCGATTTGTGTAAACGAAAAATTAAAAGCTTTCCTTCCCGGACATTTTTTGTCAGACGTGAAACGTCAAAAGTCAGATGATAGTGCTAACGTTTCACATCTCACTTCTCACGGTTCAGTAAGTGCTGCGCTTTATGGCTCTGCAAGTATATTGCTTATCAGTTATGCATACATAAAAATGTTGGGCGCTAATGGTATTCGCAAAGCAACAGAATATGCAATTCTGAATGCTAATTACATGAAAGCAAGATTAAAAAAATATTATAAAATTCTATACACAGGAAAGGGTGGTACTTGTGCTCATGAATTTATTGTTGATCTGAGACCATTTAAAAGCACCGCTGGTATTGAAGCAGAAGACGTTGCTAAAAGATTGATGGATTATGGATTTCATGCACCCACGCTTAGCTTTCCTGTAGCCGGAACTATAATGATAGAACCAACAGAAAGTGAGAACAAAGCAGAGCTTGACCGTTTTTGTGATGCATTAATAAATATTTATGAAGAGATAAAAAGTATTGCTGATGGCAAAACTGATAAAGCAAATAATTCATTAAAAAATGCGCCACATACCTTATTTGTTATAACTGCTGATGAATGGAAATATTCTTACAGCAGGCAACAGGCGGCATTTCCTTTGCCATACTTAAAAGAAATTAAATTTTGGCCATCGGTAAGCAGGGTAAATAATACGTATGGTGATAGAAATTTAATTTGCACTTGTGAGCCAACAGAAAGTTATTTGGAAACTGCCGGTAATTAATTCAAAAAAATAAGCCATTAAAGGATGGCTTATTTAATAAGGAACATTAAATTTTTATTGCATAGCTTTAAAATTAGGTAGCTGGTAGTGTTCTGTGTATTAGCTTTTTAAAGCACAGCATCACCAACAATATATATAAAAGTGTTAGCAGTATAATTTAAATTATAGTATACTTTGCCACCATTATAAGATCAAAACTTACTTGTTTTATCACCCCATAATTCCTTCATTACGCCATCCAATTCAAGTAAAGCTTTTGAGCAATCGCCATAAAATGAAGATCCATGCATGGTAGCAAGCGTTTTAGGATTTAAAGCGGCTAACTCTTTCAATAATCGCCCTGTGTTATGATTGTAGGGCACATAATCCATAAGAGGACTTTTCCAATTCAAGCATTGACTTTTTATGTCCTTCCAATATATCAACATCTGTTAAATGGGTTACATCTCCATTTTGATGGAATAAATCGGAACAAAGAAGGGTCTGATTCGTTTGTTCAAACATTACACCTGCATCCCATCCATGAGGTAAATGAGGTGTTCGCATAAAACGATAACTATATTTTCCGGTTGGCAATACTTCATTATGGCGCAATGCTTTTGAAGGCCTTACAGCAAAGTCACTCATGTTAATTATAGCGCCTACTTCGCTACATACAGCCTGAGCATCAGGAGCCACTTGTAACCATTCATTTAAGGCACCACATTCATCTACTTCATAATGACTAAAACCTACCCATCTAATTATCTTTGGATTGATTAATGTTTTCACCGCTTCATGCAGCAATGGGAACATACCTTTTAATCCTGCATGATATAAAAGAGGTTCATCATCTTTAATTAGAAAATGATTGAATTGTATATTGAATTGAGGGGCGAATATGGATATACGATACAGATCGGGTGCAATTTCATTAATCTTATACATAAGAATAATTTTGAAGTTATTAAATGATAAAGAACAGCTATTATAAAAGGATATATTGTGTTAAGGTACTATTTAAATATATTCATTAACTAATTAGAAAATAAATTATGAAGAACCCCTTTGCCAGCCTAAGCGTTCACGCTTAGGTATTAATGCAGGCAATCACTTTTAAAAGAATCATTTTATTTTTTGATCTTTTTTAAAAACGAATTGTTTTCAATAAACAATCGAAAGTTATCCGGATTATTAATTATGTCGTTATGTTTATTCAGACTATGAATAAAAACAATTCTTTCGGTTTGTAATAATTGTGCTGTTAAATCCTTCTCTTCAATTGTATCTATTGTAACATTTAGGTTGATCAGCTGTTTCACCATTTCTTTACTTTCAACATCTGTTCCACCACCATTGGTATAAATATCTATAAAACGATTATTAGTATCAGACTGTATCCAATTTAGAAATTTGTTTGTTTCAGAATATAAAGCATCAAATAAAATAACTTCTTTCACCGGCAGATTTCCATTTTGTAAAATATATGCCATTACTCTGTAAGCACCGCTATGTCCTGCTAATATTATATTTCCCTGTTTATATTTTTTAGAGATTATTTTTTCTCTTTTCAGATTAACAAGTACATCATTCACTAAATTTTTAAATACTCCTGCCTGCTCTAATTTTCCACCATAACTATCCGGGGCATCTTTGGCTGTTTCTGCCAAAACCAATACAGCATTTACTTTGGAGGCTGCAAACTGTTTTGCCAGATCATATCTTGCAATGGCACTATCAATATTATTCCCCCAGCCGTGAAACCAGAATATTATATCAACATTTTTCTTTGCATCTAAATTTTTTGGTGTAATAATTACAACGGAGCTATCCATATAATGATTAGCTGCTTGATATAAAACATTTTTGTAGGTATGTCCTTTTGTTCGGGCAGTGTCGGGAAAAGAAGTATATGAAGAAGTTATTCTGTAAATGTTCAAATCATTTTGCGCAATACAATAAATGCTGATTAAAGACAAAAAAAATATGAACACAATTTTTTTCAATAGTAGAAGCGTAATTTTAATTGTTTAAAAATAGTTTTCTAATCTGAGTTTCGTGATCTTGTTTTGTTCTGCAGCAGTAATTTTAATTTCTTCATCCGCTGTATTATTTAACCGCGACCTCAACATGCTTAGCATTTCTTCAGCTGATTTACCCGTTGCGCAAACAATAAAAATATAACCGAATTTTTTTTCGTAAAGCTTATTGCTTTCTTCCAGATCTTTTAAAACATCCTCTGATGCCGTGGTAACACCGGCTTGCTCACCTTCTGCCCAGGTTTTGGTTGCAGTATACTTTTGTTTTAATGAATTAAGATCGCCGATCTTTGGATGATGTTCAAATGCTTCTTTCCAGTCTTCTTCACTGCATTCATACCATTTTTCTTCAGCCGCTTCCAGCAATTCAACTAAATCTTCTACAGGAAAAACCGTAAGCATTTTATTTACCCATTTACTTGAGCCACAACATTGCTTCAGCAATTCTTTTTGCTTTTCAGTTGATAAATGATCAAATTCTGCTATCGTCATGATTGAAGTTTTTGTCAGGCTGAGCCTGCCTATCGGCAGACAGGCTTGTCGAAGCCTTAATGAACAAAGTTACTTATGATGAACAACACTTCGACACTCAGTATGACAATCTATTTAATTCATTTCTTTATCCTTACCCATAAGCTTATTCTGCTTACTCCCCCATCAGGAAAGATGGACAAACGGACATGAGTAAATGGATCTTTACCGGCGATTTATTTTTCTCCGAAAGGAGCCCTTGAGACAAAATAATGTTCCTTGAATAAATTTTTTTTGTAAATAAAAAGATAAATACTATTTTTCCGATGTCATTCCGTCTCTAAAAACTGCTGTCGATAAGGATTCCATTATTTATCATTTAAAAATTTAGTTTATGAAAAAGCTATCAGCCATTATCGTAATCGCCATTGTATGCGGAACATTTTTTCTTTCCCAATGCAATGAAAACAAAACCGGTGAAACCAATAACCAAAAAGACACAATACTTGTGGGCAGTAAAAATAATGGTGGCTTTGAAAGCCAGGTTAAATGGGGTGAACACCTGGTAATGTCTATTGGATGCGGTGATTGCCATACGCCAAAAAAAATGGGACCAATGGGTCCGGAAGATGACAGCACTTTATTGCTTTCCGGTCACCCTGCAAAAATGCCACCACCGGATGTAGATAGAAAAGCAATGGAAAGCAAAGGACTTGTAATTACTAATGATCTGACTGCATGGGTTGGTCCATGGGGAATTTCTTATTCAGCTAATATCACCTCTGATACAACCGGCATTGGTATGTGGAGTGAAGATCAGTTTTTATACGCAATACGAAATGGAAAACAAAAAGGATTTGCAGGAAGCAGAATGCTGTTGCCGCCAATGCCATGGCAATCATTTAGAAATTTAACTGGTGATGAACTAAAGGCAATGTTTGCCTATTTAAAATCTACCAAGCCTGTCAGTAATATGGTTCCGCCGCCGGCACCTCCTGTTGTTCAGCGAAAAATGTAAGAGATAAGATTAAAAAAAATTGGTTTGAACAACTTTAAATTTCATGAGACAATTTTAAGAGCCCACTTAAATAAAAGTGTAATATTTTCTTTACATTTGAAACTTAATTAGCAAACAATTTTCAAATCCCGATTAAAAAAAATAATATGAAAAAATTATTAAGCATTGCATTACTTGCCACCGGATTAATGACAGCAATCCATTCAACAGCACAGGAAAAAACTGAAGATAAAAGCAAAAGACCAAGCCCTCCTGCAAAAGTTACACAAAAGATAAAAAGCGGTGCAACTATTTCTATTGATTACAGCCAGCCATCAATAAAAGGCAGAACTATTGGCAAAGATGTTGAACCAATGGATGGGAAAGTATGGCGTACCGGCGCTAATGAAGCAACCGTTTTTGAAACCGATAAAGAGGTAACAATTCAGGGACATAAATTGCCTGCAGGAAAGTATGGCTTATTCACCATATTTAATGGAAATGATGTTACCGTGATCTTTAATAAAACATGGAAGCAGTGGGGAGCTTTTACTTACAAAGAAGCTGATGATTTATTCCGAATAAAAACAAAAGCAACTGATGAAAAATCTTCTTCAGAAAAAATGACTTTTAAAATAAGCCCTGCAGGTGTTGTTACATTACTTTGGGGGTCGAAGAAAATTGATTTTGATGTGAAGTAAAGAGTAAGAATTCTTTACTGTGTAACTTCAGCTTTTGAAAATGTTTTTTTAAATACATAATGATATACCTGTGTATTTCCGGTGATGAAAGGAAAAGCATTAATGAGTTTCCAGACCTCTTAAGAATTCTTTTTACAATTTATTTCTTCTCCAACATTTTCGCTGCGTCTTCTTTACAATATTGTTGCAGCGTATTAAACAACGCTTCCATAGTTTGAATAGTGGTATGAATATTTACCGGGTTTATGCGGAACCATGTTTTTCCTTTAAGTATAGTGGTTGCAAACCAGAAGTGCCCTTCTTTTTCAATTCTTGCAGCCACTTCATGATGAAGGCGTGTAAGCTCTTCGTTAGTTAATCCTTCTGCTTTATAACGAATGCATATTGCTGACATCATTGGTTCGGTAGCGCTTTCAAAGTCTTTACTGTTTATAACAAGATTGTGTAAATGCTTTGCCTGTGAAATATTATTATCTACCCATTTACCTATTTGATCTTTACCATAATGCTGAAAGCTCATCCACACTTTTAAACTGCGAAAACGTTTTGATTGCTCAAAGCCATGTACATAAAACTGGTAGCGTTCATTATTTTTACTGCTTTGATCAGTAAGGTATGCATGCTGAATACCGAATGACCTTGTTAACTGATCATGGTCTTTTACCAATACAGCGCCGCAATCTAAAGGAGCATAAAACCATTTGTGAGGATCAATAGTAACCGAATCTGCAAAGTGTAACCCTTTTAATAAATTTTTATTTTGATGCGATAACAACATACCACCGCCATACGCTGCATCTACATGAAACCAGCACTGCTCACGAACTGCAATGCGATGCAATGCTTCCAAATCATCTACTGCACCAAGGTTTGTAGTGCCTGCCAAACCAATAATGCACAATGGTTTTATACCTTCTGCTTTATCTTTCTGCAGCGCTTCTTCTAATGCATCTATTCTTAATTGAAATTTATCATCAGTAGGCAATGCTCTCAAAGAGTTTCTTCCAAGTCCAATTGCATCAACAGATTTATCTATGGAAACGTGCCGTTCTTCTGAAACATAAACAGCCCATTTGCCATGCACACCATCATGCTGTGCAACATCTCCTGTTGTAAAATCTCTTGCCAGTTTTAGCCCGATAAAATTCGCCATCATACCGCCGCTGGTAAGGTTGCCACCGGCTTTTTCATCATAACCAATCAGATCATTCAGCCAGCGTATTACACGAAGCTCCATTGCTGTTGCAGATGGACCAATGGAATATGCGCCAAGATTCTGATTCAATGCTGCAGCTAACAGATCACCCAGTATGCCCGCAGGATTAGGCGAAGGCGTGATAAGTCCCATGTAGCCGGGATGATTTACATGTGTGCAGTAAGGCAATAATTTTTCTTCTAATATTTTTTGAATTGCATCGAGTGATTGCGGATTATTGGGAATTGATTCATCAAACAAATCATTTAAAAAAGATGGTTCCACATCTTTAAACAAAGGTTTGTTCTCTACCTGTTGCAGGTAATCAGCAATGTAATCAATGAGGTTATGTCCTGCCTTTCGGAATTCTTCGTATTGCATGTTGTAATTTTTATTTAATAAATATCGTTTATATATATATCACTTCTTTTGCAAAAACTGCAAAGCGATTGATGCATAAAA
>OLLO01000655.1_pt1 | contig 19325 bp, 16 predicted proteins | sample 1604551 | NCBI WGS metagenome assembly OLLO01 (sample SAMEA104055720, study PRJEB20765) | soil metagenome | biome: Arctic tundra; feature: Polygonal ground; material: soil | place: USA | collected 2011-09 | depth 0-0.5 m
CACAAAACCTTTGGCGCTTACTTTATCCTGGTCTTCTTCTGCAGCTATCTCCGGCAGGTATGCATTGTAAAAAACAATACTGCCGCAAAAACCAATAGAGCCAAAGATGGAACAAACAATACCAAATGAAACGTTTTCTTTAGTAAGAAAAGTTAATGCTATGCATGCTGCCGAGCCGAGATAACAAAAGAATTGCATGAAGGATTTTTTATTTCCTTTATAATCGGCAATTGAAGAAAGTATGGGAGAAAGAATTGCAATTATCATAAACGAAAAAGAAATGGAGTAAGAAGCCAGCGCTGATCTTTCATACGTTCTGCCAATAAAGTTTACTTTTTCAGGAGCAATAAAAGTATAGTAGGCAGGGAAGATTGCTGAAGTGATAATGAGTGAATAGGCGCTGTTAGCCCAGTCGTACATAGCCCAGCTGGTTATAACTTTTTTTGGAGCAGTTTGCATGGTTGATTATATAAGTTTTTCAAGATACCAAAAATGGTATTATAATATAATTCTCTGCACAACCTACATATAGCCTAAATTTTTTACTTCTTTAAAATGAGGATCCACTAGAGTTGAAGATAATTTTCTGCCAGGAAAAAGTTCATGCATGGAAGACACCATTGACTTGAAATGATCTTCAATTTCAGAAGTTACATATTGTGGATTTACAATAAAATTTACTCTTAATTCCTCTGCTGAGCTAGTAGGAGAAAGTATTTGAACATCAATACTATTATCATCTTTAAAATAACCACATCCTTTAAAATACCCGGCAACGTGTGCTGCATCCAATTCTGTAACACCCTTTCCTTTCCAATATACGGTATGTTTATCTAGTTTAAAAGGGGTGCCTGTTTTTCCGTCGGTTGATATTACTGACATAAGAGATCTTAAAAAGCCCATGGTTATTTATTTTTATTGTGAGAAAATTGATTACAAGTTATTTTTCATCATCGGTTTGTTTAGTATTTGTATTAGGTTGGGGTTGTGATGCCTTTGCGGTACCCACATCTTTAATGTCATCAAAATGATCATCAGTAAGAATTATGTGAAGGGTTTTATCGGGATAAATTTTATTTGCCATATCATTACCGATATTTAAAAACTCGGCTTCAACCTGTGGTGTTACTTTACTCTTATCAACAATGAACCTCACCTTCATGTCACCGGAGTTTTTTTCTGCAGCTATCTGAACATCCATATCAGTGTCACCAAATAAACCACTATTAGTGAAATAGGTTCCCACTTTTTTTGCATCATCTTCTGTTACGCCATCACCTTTATAATAAACATGATGTTTATCATTTAATGTATATTTTTTACCGTTAGGTTTAGCAATAAGCTGGTATGCATAATAACCTAATGCTCCAAGCGCTACAATAAAACCAATAATTCTGATTGTTTTCATTTTTTTTTGATGTTGTAAATTAAAAATTTTATTTAGAATAAAATGATCTTATGATTTTATCCAGCCTGAATAGATCAATACCAGTAATGCTATACCAACAATTATCCGGTACACTCCCCAAACCCTAAAGCCATGCTTCTTTAAAAATGTAATAAAGAATTTTATAGCTAACAATGCTACCGCAAATGCCACAATATTGCCAATGCTTAATAATTTTATTTGTTCTGAAGAAAAAGCACCGTTCTCTTTTGTGTACTTATACAATTTATACACAGTAGCTGCCAGCATGGTTGGCACAGCTAAAAAAAATGAAAATTCTGCAGCAGCGCTTCTTGTAAGTTTTTGCTGCATACCACCAATTATAGAAGCAGCACTTCGGCTAATACCGGGTATCATTGCCACGCATTGCCATATACCAATAATAAAAGCTTTTGCAAAAGAAACCTCTCTTTCATTATGAACCTCGGGATTCTTAAAAGCTTTATCAATAAATATTAAAATAATTCCTCCGGCAAGCATGCTTATAGCAACTGTTTGAGAACTATCGAGCAAAGCATCAATTTTTTTTGAAAATAAAAAACCGATTATTAACGCTGGCAGAACAGCTACTGCAAGCTTTACATAAAATTGCCATTGAGAAAAATTAAAAAACTTTTTAGCATATAGAACCACAACAGCTAAAATTGCTCCTAACTGTATTGCTACTGTAAAAACTTTTGTAAACTCATCTTCCGGCATTTGCAATAATTTTTCAGTAATGATCATGTGCCCGGTAGAAGAAATAGGAATAAACTCTGTTATTCCTTCTACAATGGCTATGATGATGGACTCAGTTACTGTCATGTACAGGGTTAAGCATGCAACATAAAAAAAGGCGATGAATAAATCATCGCCAAAGGAGTTTATTTTTAAAAAAACTATTTAGGCTTCTTCATTATGGCAAATATCTCAATAATAAGCCCTGCAATAATTAATATAGGCGCAATAGTGATACGGGTTGTACTGTAAACATCTTTATCCTGGAAAACATTGGGGTTGCTGCTTTTGCCTCCTGCCATTAAAAAAAATCCAATTGCCATAACCACAAGTCCGATAAGCATCCATTTGTAATTGTCTTTGCCAAATAATGTATTGGTTACAGTTTCTTTTGTATGAGCCGGGGTAGTTGTTTTTTTCTGCTGAGCCATTTTATTTTAATAATTATAAAGTATAAAGATAGTTGATGAATTAATAAAGATCATCCAGTTTCATTTTTAAATATTTTAAAACCGAGCGATGCGTGCTGAATAAGGATATGAACAATCCTAAAATTATTATGCAGACAAATAACAACAACATGTTACTGTTATCATGCAGCACTTTAAAGTAGGGAACAAATTTTTCTGCGATGGCAATAAATCCGATCATGAGCACAATTGCAATTCCCGCTGCTATTAATCCATTTATAATTGCTCTTACATTTAAAGGCTTTGTAATAAAGCTTCGTGTGGCGCCTACCATCTGCATTGTTTTTATCAGGAACCTGTTGCTGTACATTGCCAGCCGTATGGTATTATCAATGGAAATAATTACCAGAAGGAAAAGTATAATGGCAAGGATAAGGATCCAGATGGCAGCGGTTTCTACAAACTTGCTAACATAGGTTACAGTGTCAGTGGGATATTGGAATTCTGAAATAACCCCATGATAATTATTTTCAAGATAACTGCCAAGATTTGCCAGGCTGTCTTTTTGCATATAGTCAGCTTTCACAAAAAAATCTATGCTTTCCGGAAGCGGATTATTGTCTAAAAACTTTTTCCAGATCGTATCATTTTGTGCATTCCATTTTTCAATTGCTTTTTCCCGTGTTACATACTCTACATTTTTTGCGTAATACAGCGAGGTAATATAATTTTTTACAGTATCAATTTGTTTTTTGCTTGCTGTTCTTTCTATCCAGGCATGTACCTGTATACTTTCTTTAAAATATTCTCCCGTTTTGCGAATGTTTAAAAATATCCATCCCACAATACCAAATAAAAATAATACAAGCGCAACGCCTATTATTGCATATATGTAAGATGGTTTCCCCCGTTTTGCAGATGCTTTCCCAAATTGAGCCATTGTGATCAGTTAATTAATTGATAGTTTTAGCGACATCGGCAAAAATAATTGTTTTTACAGAGGTTTAGTATTTTTGTCATTACATTGTATTGCTAATATATTTTAGTTAATCATTGATTGGTGTTTCAGGAGAATGAATAACATTTCTTTCACAAAAAAATTTTTTGTAGCCAGCCGTTGATTTTCTATTTAGCTTCATTGGCGTCGTCCCGCACTTGCGGGATACAGCAACAACAATTCAGCAAAACCATATAAGAAAAATAGTTGGATGGAATATAATTTTAGAAAAATAGAAAAAGACTGGCAGCAAAAATGGAAAGAAAGCAATGTTTATAAAGTAAGCAACGATTCTTCCAGGCCTAAATGTTATGTGCTGGATATGTTTCCGTATCCCAGTGGTACCGGTTTACATGTTGGCCATCCCCTTGGTTATATTGCCAGCGACATCTATGCAAGATATAAGCGGCTGAAAGGTTTTAATGTTTTGCATCCTATGGGCTACGACAGCTTTGGATTGCCTACAGAACAATATGCATTAGAAACCGGGCAACACCCCGCAGTTACAACAGAGAAAAATATAAATACTTTCCGCAACCAGTTAGATAATATCGGTTTTTGTTTTGACTGGAGCCGTGAAATACGAACCAGTGACCCCAAATATTATAAATGGACACAATGGATATTTCTTCAAATTTTTAATAGCTGGTATGATAAAAAAGAAAACAAAGCAAGAAGAATTGAAAAGCTGATAAAAATATTTGAACAAGAAGGCTCTTCAGCAGTTAACAGTCAACAGACAACAGACAACTTTTTTTCTGCAGAGGAATGGAACAGTTTTGATGATGCAAAAAAGCAGGAGATATTAATGAAATACCGGCTGGCATATTCTGCTTATGGAGAAGTGAACTGGTGTGAAGCGCTGGGAACAGTTTTAGCCAACGATGAGGTGATAAATGGAGTTAGCGAACGTGGCGGGCATCCTGTAGTTAAAAAGAAAATGCGGCAATGGTATTTACGGATAACTGAATATGCCGAAAGATTATTACAGGGTTTGGAAACAGTAGAGTTTACTGATGCAATGAAAGAAATGCAACGCAACTGGATAGGTAAGAGTGAAGGGGTAGAAATAAAATTCTCCCTCACCCCCAACCCCTCTCCACAAATGGAGAGGGAGGAAGGGGTTAGGGTATTTACTACCCGACCCGACACCATTTTCGGAGTTGACTTTATGGTACTTGCACCGGAACATGAATTGGTACAACAAATAACAGCATTTCAACAAAAAAAAGAAGTTGAAAAATATCTTGAATATGTAAAAAGTCGCAGTGAACGTGAAAGGTTAGCAGAAGTAAAACAGATCACTGGTGTTTTTACCGGCGCCTATGCCGTCAATCCTTTTGATGGAAGAGAAATTCCTATCTGGATATCAGAATATGTTTTGGCAGGCTATGGCACAGGAGCTATAATGGCTGTGCCTTGCGGCGATCAACGTGATTTTAATTTTGCAAAGCATTTTGGTATTCCTATTACAAATATTATTGGTGAGCATTTTAATGACGAAGAAGCCAATCCAACCAAAGAGGCTATTCTTACCAACTCGAATTTTTTAAATGGTATGCTGATGAAAGATGCCATTAGCGTAGTGATAGATAAACTGGAAGACCTTGGTATTGGCAAGAGAAAAATAAATTATAAAATGAGGGATGCAGGTTTCAGCCGCCAGCGATATTGGGGTGAACCATTTCCTATAGTTTATAAACCTGCCCGCCAAACTACAGATACCAGTGAGGCAGGCGGGAACGGAGTTGCTTATGCTGTTGATGAAAAAGAATTACCTGTTGAATTGCCGCATGTAGAAAATTACAAACCCGGTCCGGAGGGGCAAGGACCATTAGCTAATATTCCGGAATGGTACCTCATTCCTAACCCTTCTTCCCTCAACCCTAACCCTTCTCCACAAGTGGAGAAGGGAACTGGTACGGCTTTGGCTCCTAAATATTCTGTCTCTACGCCTATGCAGTATGAGCTTGCAAAGCGTATTCGAAAAGAATTTACAGAAGCAGAAGATAAATTATGGCAGCTCTTACGCAACAACCAGCTTGGAGTAAAATTCAGAAGACAACATCCCATTGATGCATATATCGCAGATTTTATTTCACTTCAAAATCGTTTGATCATAGAAGTAGACGGTGGTTACCATGAGACAGAGGAGCAAAAATTTTATGATGAAAACAGAACAAAAATTTTAAAAGAAATAGGATTTGAAGTTGTAAGATTTACTAATAATGAAATATTAGAAAATGCCTTCAAGGTAAGAGATAAGATTAAAGAATTAGTAACGGCATCTCCCCTCTCCACTCGTGGAGAGGGGTTGGGGGTGAGGGAGACCAACACAATGCCCGGCTATGCAGGCTCTTCCTGGTATTTTTTACGGTATATGGATCCGCATAATGATAAAGAATTTGCCAGTAAAAAAGCAACCGATTACTGGAACCAGGTAGATGTATATGTTGGCGGAACAGAGCATGCAGTTGGGCATTTACTTTATAGCCGCATGTGGACTAAAGTTTTATTTGATCTTGGATTGATAAGTTTTGATGAGCCTTTTAGAAAGTTAGTAAACCAGGGAATGATACAGGGGATGTCTCAATTAATATATAGGTATACACAAAATGAAGATTCAATATTGATGGGAGATACAATTCCTTTTTGTGATATAGATATTAAAAGCCTACTTTCTTTAACAGATAAGAGTATTGTTGGAATTATGGCCAGAGGAGATTTACCAGAATTCTATTTCTCATTTGATGCGATTCCAAAAGGAGAAGAAAGTAAGTTTGTGCCATTACATATTCATATTGATTATGTTGAAAATTCAGAATTGAATGTTGAAAAATTAGTTAGAAACGAGGAAAAATTTAAGAAGGCGCTATTTCGATGTAAAGGAGGATTTTATTTAGGAGATAAATGGTTTGATGACGAAAAGGATTTATCTAAGCCATTTATTTTTAAGGCATCTTCTGCGCCTGAGAAAATGAGTAAGCGTTATTTCAATGTTGTTAATCCCGATGACATTATTAGTAAATACGGCGCCGACACTTTCCGCATGTATGAAATGTTCTTAGGTCCAGTTGAAGCCAGCAAACCTTGGGATACCAAAGGCATTGAAGGCGTTCACCGCTTCTTAAAAAAATTATGGCGCTTATTTTATGATGATATAAAAAGCCTGCCTGCCGGTAGGCAGGGTAAAGTATGGAATGAAGAGAAAGCCACCAATGCCGAATTAAAAGTGCTGCATAAAACAATTAAAAAAATTGAGGAAGACACAGAACGGTTTTCTTATAATACAGCAGTTAGCGCTTTTATGGTTTGTGTAAACGAACTGCATGATCTTAAATCTCACAAGAGAGAAATTTTAGAGCCTTTACTTATTTTATTAGCTCCTTATGCGCCACACATTGCAGAAGAATTATATCATCAACTTAACTCCCTCTCCATTGGAGAGGGTCGGGGTGAGGTCAGCATTTTAGATGCTTCCTTCCCTATATTCGATCCAAAGTATTTAATTGAATCCTCAAAGGAATATCCCATTTCTATAAACGGTAAAATGCGGACAACAATAAATATTAGTCTTAATGCAACACAAGATGATGTAGAAAAAATTGTATTGGAAAATGAAGTGATAAAAAAATGGATTGAGGGCAAGTCAATAAAAAAGTTGATTTACGTTAAAAATAAAATGGTGAATGTGGTAGTGTGATATGCGTGCTGCAAAAATAAAAGCCCTGAAATAATCCAGGGCTTCAAAATAGTTCCCTTCTCCACTTGTGGAGAAGGGTTAGGGATGAGGTTATTTCTCTTTAATTTCTTTCAGCATTTCTTTTACCGCTGCTTCCAACTGGGGATCACGGCCATTCAAAAAATCTTCATAAGGAAGAGGAACTCTTATATCCGGTTCTACCTGTAAGTTTTCTGTAGGCCTTCCTTCCTTACCAATTGTTGCAATCATAGGAATACCAAAAACAATCGTAGGATCGATCTGGGTTTCCCACCACACAGCAGTTCCTGTTCCTGCTACAGGCATTCCAACCAATTTCCCTATTCCGTTTTGTTTGTATATGTATGGAAAAATAAATGCATCGCTGTAGTTGCTTTCACTCATTAATACAACACTGGGTTTAGTCCAGCGATCCATTGGCTCTGCAGAATTTACCATATGGCCCTGTGGTGCAAATTGTAAATATTGCTTACCGCTTAAAAATGTATTAAGATCATTGTGCAACCATCCACCACCATTAAATCTTGTATCAACAATAAGCGCCTGTTTCTTTGCATTCTTACCCATCACTTCATCAACAAGAGTGCGATAGCTTCCGTCATTCATTCCCTGCACATGTACGTAACCTACTTTTCCGTCACTTAATTTATCAACCATATCGCTCATTTCCTTTACCCATCTTTTGTACATTAAAGCGCCTTCTTCTCCGGTTGTAAATGGTTTTACAGTTTCATCCCAGCGTAAATTTTTGGCCGGATCATACACACTTATCAAAGTATTTTCTCCATTCTTTCTATTCAGCATCAGGTTCCAATCGCCTTCGTCATTTATATTGTTACCATCTATTTTTTCAATGATGTTGCCTGCACGAACCTTACTGCCCGCTTTATCTAAAGGACCACCGGCAATTACTTCAGCAACTTTTAATCCATTGCCTGTAAATGTTTCATCGTACAGCAAACCGAAGGATGCAGTGTTATCTGTAGCACCCGGTTGAGGTGAAAATCTTCCGCCGGTGTGTGAACCATTCAACTCGCCGAGCATTTCGCTTAGCAATTCCTGGAAGTCATAATTGTTTGTGATATGCGGAAGGAATTTTGCATAAGCATCTTTATACATTTTCCAATCAATGTTACGAATAGTAGGATCGTAAAATTTTTCTTTTACCTGGCGCCATGCATGATTAAAAATATATTCTCTTTCTGCTGCGCTGTTCAATATCATTTCGCCATTTATTGAAATTGGGGTCTGCTTTCCGGTTTCATCAATTTTTACAAGTGAACCGCGGTTAGTTACAAAAACATTTTTACCATCTTTGCTCATTTCAATACCACTTGGATTTCCTCCAAGCTTTGCAAGTATTTTGGTGTCTTTAGTACGGGGCTCTGTTACCCAGAGATCATATCCTTTTTCAAAAGCTGCGAGATAGTAAAGTTTACTTGCGTCAGGTGTTAATGCATAATCGCTGATAGAAGCGCTGTTGATAGTTAAACGAAGTTTTCTGTCTTCGAGATTTGTAAGATCAGGCGACCATTTTTTTAATGCAGAATCTCTTTTCTCACCTGCTTTTTTTACAGTAGAATCAATAGTGGGTTTATCTGTTTTTAATTTATCTTCTTTCTCTTTAAGTAAAGCATATTCATCTTTCGATAATTTATATCTATCGTAAGCGTCCTGATCAAAAAATAATGCATAAATATCCACTTCACGATTTCCCTGAAAAGCCAGAGACCTTCTGCCCTCGCGGTTATTGGACCATGTAATTCCTTTACCATTCATTGCCCATTTTAAATTACTTTCTCCAAACCCACTATTTACAGGATGAATAATTGTGCCTGTTCCATCTGCTTTTATTAATCCTGCATGGCTTCCGCCAAAACCAAAATACTCATCGTTTGCCAGAACATATTTGCTATCAGGGCTCCATTCAAAATCAATGTCGCCATCAGCATAACTGTAATTATGCCCTGCCGGAATTAAAGTGCGTGATTGCTTTGATGCAATGTTGTAAACCTTTAATATATTCCTGTTTTCCCAGTAGGCCACTTCTTTTCCATCAGGAGAATATTTAGGAAGATATTCTTCAGCAGCCGTTGCAATTAAAGGCTCTTCTTTTAAAACAGTTGAGGCGAAAAAATAAGGTTCGTCTTTCCTGGATATTGTTGAAGTATAAATATCCCAGTTATCATTTCTTTCTGCAGCATAAATAAGGCTGCGGCCATCGGGACTCCATTGCAACATTCTTTCCTGCTGTGGCGTGTTGGTAATTCTTTTGGTTTGAGATCCTTCAACACTGCTAACAAATATTTCACCACGTGTTACAAAAGCAATTTCTTTTCCGTTGGGGCTTAATGTAAATTCTGTTACGCCACCACTAACGGGCAATATTTTTTCTACACCGGCCCTGCCATCATTAAATACCTGAACATTTAATTTTTGTGGTTTCGCTCCGTCCTTCATGGTATATATTTCACCGTTGTAAGTAAAGCAAAGTGTGTTATCGTTAGCCTTTGATAAATGCCTTACGGGATGATTTGTAAAGCTGGTTAGCTGTTTCATTTCCGAAGAGTTACTCAATGAGGCCTTGAAAATATTTTGAGAAATGCCTCCCTTTTCACTCAGATAATAAGCATTGTTATCATCTGCAAATACAGGCTCCCTGTCTTCACCTTCGTAGTTAGAAATCTTTTTATACGATTTATTTTTAAGATCATAAACCCAGATATCACGTGTTACTGCAGAAGTATGATGTTTGCGCCATGGATCTTCATAGCCTTTGCGATCCTGAAAAATAATCTGTGATCCATTTCGATTGTAATGTGCCGATTCCATTCCTGCTGCGCTAAGTAAAACTGCTCTTCCTGCATTAATTGATACACTATATAAATTAAGAAATATTCCCTTTAATGGAAATCTTACACTTGCTGCAGGAGCGTTCCTTCCGCTGCCAAAAATTACATGAGTATTATCCGGAGAAAAATCATAAGGATAATCATTTGCACTATTAAAGGTTAATCTTGAGGGAGCACCTCCTGATGAAGGCATCATAAAAACATCAAAATTTCCGTAGCGGTCGCTGGCAAATGCGATTGATTTTCCGTCATGGCTCCAAACCGGCATCATATCCTGCGCCTCATGGATGGTTAATGGAACTGCTACACCACCGTTTGCATCTACCCGGTAAATATCTCCCTTATAACCAAACGCAATTGTTTTTCCATCAGGAGAAATGGCTGGATACCTTAACCACAAAGGATTTGACTGTGCAAGCGAAATGCTTACAAAAAATATCGCAGTTAAAAAGCATGTAAATCTTTTCATATAAAAAATATAGTTGTTTTAAAATAATGAACTTGCAATGTATTAATTTATCAGCTTAAATGAATCACCCGGAAAATATATTACATGAGCGGCTAAAAGCGCATTCACACACCTTTCATAAGGTAGTGGATTTTAATCCGGCAAAAGAGAAATTAGTTCATTTTGACTTTACAAATAATAATAAAGAGCTTGTTGAAATTGATCTTGCGAATACAGAAATCTTCTCTGCCTATGTTCATGCGAAATTAAAAAACGCAAAAGCCAAATATGGTATCGGTGGCTATGATGAAAACAGAATATTTTACAAAAGAAGTAAGCTTTTTGATGCCGAAGATTCGCAAGTCTCCCCTCTCCACTTGTGGAGAGGGGCTGGGGGTGAAGGGGATGAGGGACGTACTTTACATCTTGGAATAGATATTTGGGGAGAAGAAGGAACAAAAGTTTATGCACCATTAGGCGGCATGGTTCATAGTTATGCATTCAATAAAAATTTTGGTGATTATGGAGCTACATTGATACTTCTTCACCAATTGGATACTGTTACTTTCTATACGTTATATGGTCATCTCAGTCTTGATGATATTGCAAGGGTAACAGAATTTCAATATGTTATTCGTGGACAGGTAATAGGGCATTTTGGAAAGCCTGAAGAAAACGGTAACTGGCCGCCACATTTACACTTCCAGGTAATAAGGGATATGGAAACATATAAGGGAGATTACCCCGGCGTTTGCAAATTCAGTGAACAAAAAAAGTATCTGGCTAACTGTCCTGATCCTGATCTGATACTTAATATGATGCAATATGTTAGTGGTGAGTAGTGAGTAGTGAGTTGGCGTTGAAATCCAATTCTCCATTCTCCTTTAAAATTCTCCATATAAATTGTATTTTTACAAATAATCTTCAAAGATGGAAATCGCTCCCGGACCTCTTCTTAAAACAATAAATTCACCCGCAGATCTTAAAAAGCTTAAACGTAATCAGCTTCCAAAGCTGTGTGATGAGTTGCGTCAATATATTATTGATGTGGTAAGTGTTTATGGTGGTCATTTCGGGGCAAGCCTCGGAACGGTTGAGTTAACAGTTGCTTTGCATTATGTTTATAATACTCCTTACGATCAATTGGTTTGGGATGTTGGTCACCAGGCATATGGACATAAAATTCTTACCGGTCGCAGAGATAATTTTTCAACCAACAGAAAATATAAAGGATTGAGCGGTTTCCCAAAGCGTACAGAAAGTGAGTATGATACTTTTGGTGTGGGACATTCATCCACTTCCATTTCTGCGGCTCTTGGTATGGCAATGGCTTCTCACTATAAAGGAGAAACAGACCGCCAGCATGTTGCTATAATTGGCGATGGCGCTATGACTGCCGGACTTGCGTTTGAAGGAATGAACCATGCAGGCATTGAGAACACTAACCTGCTGATAATTTTGAATGATAACTGCATGAGCATTGATCCCAATGTTGGTGCATTAAAAGAATATCTTACTGACATTACCACTTCTCAAACGTATAATAAAATAAGAGATGATTTCTGGAAAGCCTTGGGCAAACTTCCCATAGGAAAGAATTTTACCAGACAGATGGTATCAAAGTTTGAAGCAAGTTTAAAAGGAATGATCAGCAAGAGCAGCAACTTATTTGAGGCATTGAAGCTGAGGTATTTCGGACCTATTGATGGACATAACATCACCAAACTTGTTGATACTTTAAAAGACTTAAAAGAAATTGGCGGTCCAAAACTATTGCACATTAAAACGGTAAAAGGTAAAGGATATGATCTTGCTGAAATAGATCAAACCAAATGGCATGCACCGGGTTTGTTTGATAAGATAACAGGTGAGATCTACAAAAAAACATTTGATATTCCTCAGCCTCCAAAATACCAGGATGTATTTGGACATACCATAATTGAACTGGCAGAAAAGAATGAAAAGATATTAGCAGTTACACCAGCAATGCCAAGTGGTTGTTCTTTAAAATACATGATGGAGAAAATGCCGCACCGTGCTTTTGATGTAGGCATTTGTGAGCAGCACGCCGTTACACTCAGCGCCGGACTGGCAACGCAGGGAATGAAAGTTTTCTGTAATATTTATTCATCATTTATGCAGCGTGCATACGACCAGGTGGTGCATGATGTTGCTATTCAAAAGCTGCCTGTGGTGTTTTGTTTAGACAGGGCAGGGATTGTAGGCGAAGACGGACCTACACATCACGGCTGCTATGATATTGCATACATGCGCTGCGTACCAAATATGATAGTGAGTGCTCCGATGAATGAAAGTGAATTGAGAGATCTGATGTATACTGCGCAGTTAGACAAAATAAAAAATCCTTTTGTTATCCGTTATCCAAGAGGCGAAGCTGTAAAAGCAGAATGGAAAACGGAGATGAAGGAAATTAAAATTGGCAAAGGAAGGAAATTAAAAGACGGAAAAGATATTGCCATTTTATCTTTCGGACATCCCGGAAATTTTGCAGCAGCTGCAATAAGAGATGTAAAAGCTGATAAAATTAATCCTGCACATTACGATATGCGTTTTGCAAAACCAATTGATGAGGAAATGTTACATGAGGTTTTTAATAAGTACAATAAAATAATTACGGTAGAAGATGGAACTGTTGTAGGCGGATTTGGCTCTGCGGTATTGGAATTTATGGCTGCCAACAATTATAAAGCCGAAGTGAAGATCATGGGCATTCCTGATAAGATCATTGAGCATGGCTCACTAAAAGAATTGTACAATGAAGTTGGTATTGATGCCAACCATATTGCTGATGCTATAAGAGAAATGGCTAAAGTGGAATTTAAAAAATTAACTTTCATACCACGATAGAATGCCATTTATTCTATTCATATTTTCGTATCTTAGTTGAGATAAAACATGCATAGATAGCCGCTTAAAGTTAAAATAATAAAAGATAAAACAACGGGTCTTGTTGTCACCCTTAGCTTGTCGAAGGGTTATCTGGCAGTTGTATTAAAGTTCAGCAAGGCTTCGACAGGTTCAGCCTGACAAAATCAATCTATTTCAACATCGGCACTTCAATAGCCAATAGATCAGCATCAGCTTTCACTTTTATTTCAAATTCATCAGTATCAGAAATTTCTATTGCATCTCTTTTATGTAATGCTTCTCCACCTGCCTGTCCGGTAGGCAGGTTTACTTCTGCTTCTCCTTCAATTACAAAAAGATAAACACCATTGCTGCTGAATTTATTTTTATAAGTAAGTACAGAATCTTTTTCAGCATGTGCTAAAGAAAAAACTGCATCCTGGTTTATCCAAACGCCACCATCTTTTTCACCAGGACTAGCAATAGTTTGCCATTTATTTTTTCTATCAGAAACATTAAAAGTTTTTTGTTGGTAGCGGGGTTTTATATTTTGCTGTTTTGGTATTATCCAGATCTGTAAAAAATTTACTTCTTCAGTTTTAGATGCATTGAATTCACTATGCCTTATTCCTGTACCGGCACTCATTATTTGCACGTCACCTGTCTTTATAATACCATCAGTTCCTGTACTGTCTTTATGAGCAAGCGAACCTTTTAAAGGGATAGAAACGATTTCCATATTATCGTGAGGATGTGTTCCAAATCCTTCCCCGCCTTTTACCACATCATCATTTAAAACACGCAATGCGCCAAAATGAATTTTTTGAGGATCGTACCAATGCCCAAAGCTGAACGAATGATTACTGTTAAGCCATCCAAAATTTGCATTACCTCTTTCTGATGCTCTTTGAATTTTTGTCTTCATAAATAATGATTTTGAAAACCTTGAAGGTTTTAAAAACCTTATAGTCTTATATATTGTCAGACGGGGACCGTCAGACAATAGAAGCTTCTACAGGCTCTTCTTCCTCCCTGTTTTCGTTATACTCTACAATAAAATTATTTCTTCCTGCGCCGGTTAGGATGGTAAAGTATTTTCCCTGTATCAGTTCCAGCATATTTAAAAAAAGAAAAATGGCATGAATTCTATTTTCACAAACCTCAAATATATTTTCAAATGAAATGGAACGCTCTTTTTTAACCAGCTCCAGCATATATTCACGGATGCCTTCCATAGTGTAATTATATTGCACTACAGTATGCACCGGCTGATTTCTTTTTTCATGCAGACGCCGGGCTACTCTTTCAAAAGCCTTCATCAGCTTGAATAAAGTCACAGTTTGTATTTCAGTTCCCTCGCCCGATTCCTCACCAATTTTTGCCAATTCATTTTGAAGATTACCACGCTTTACCATCATCATCCGCAAAGCTTCCATCTGCTGCATCTTCAGGGCTGCCTGTTTAAACTTTTTATACTCAAGAATTTTATCAATTAATTCCTGCCGCGGATCAATTTCATTTCCTTCCAGGTCAAGCTCTTTTCTTGGCAAAAGCATCTTTGCTTTAATACGCATTAAGGTGCTGATGAATAAAATAAACTCACTTCCAAGATCAATGTTCAGTTCTTCGCTGTTATGAATGAAATCCAGGAATTCATTAGTGATCTTTGTTATGGGAATATTATAAATGTCAAGCTCATCTCTTTCAATAAAAAATAAAAGCAGATCGAAGGGTCCCTCGAATTGAGGTAATTTTATTTGATACGTTTCTGTGTTCACAAGTTGAATTTAAAAAAATCCCGATGATATTTTCACCGGGATAACAAAAATATTAATTAATTATTATTTTGTTTCACCCGATTCTCTGCTTACCAAAGAATCTCTTATCTCAATTAATAACTTATCGGTTGATGATATTTCAGCAACAATAGCTTCTTTTTTATTAATCTTATTCATAGCTTTTATAACTAAGAAAACGACAAATGCAATAATGATAAAATCTACAGCAGCCTGGATAAACATGCCATATTTTATATCCACTCCATTAATCTTAGTTGTTAAATCCTCAAAGCTGCTGCCAACAAAAGAACCGATAACAGGCATTAAGATATTATCTACCAGTGATGTGATGATTTTTCCGAAGGCAGCGCCCATTATCAATGCGATGGCTAATTCCAGAATGTTGCCTTTCATTACAAACACTTTAAATTCTTTAATGAAGCCCATAGTTATGTTTTAATTATTATTAAGATTGATTTATCAGTATTACATACTTTATTTAGCCTTCATTCCGGGAAATTTCATATCAAAGTTTTTTAAAGTATCGTATACTTTATCTGCGATTAAATATTCTTTGTACCAGTTTTGATCGCTTGGTATAATGTTCCATGGTGGCTGGTTACAATTTGCAAAGCAATCCTCATACATACTCATATAAATATCCCAAAGTTTAGCTTCTTCAAAATCATTTTCATTGTACTTCCACATTTTAGCAGGGTCTTTCATGCGCTCTTCCAGCCTTGATTGCTGTTCTTCAGGTGAAACATGCAGATAAAATTTAAGAATGTGAGTATTGTTATGTTGGGTAAGTAACTCTTCCCAATCATTAATAGCTTTCATTCTTTTCTTCGCAGTTTCATCATCACACCATTTGTGAACACGTGTTATTACAATATCTTCATAATGGCTGCGGTTAAAAATTTGTATCATCCCTTTAGCAGGGGCATGCTGATGGATCCTCCACAGAAAATCATGACTTAGTTCTTCAGGGGTTGGCGCTTTATAACTTTTTACAACAACACCCAGCGGATTTAATGAGCCAAAAACATTTTTTACCGTGCCGTCTTTTCCGCTTGCATCCAAGCCTTGTATAACTACTAAAAGTGAATGTTTGCTTTCAGCATACAAAAGATTTTGTAACTCATTTAAATCTTCAAGAATTTTTGCTGTTTTTTCTTTTGTCTTTTTTTTATCAAGATCTTTATCGGCTCGTGTACTTATTTTGCCAAGTTTTATTTCTGCCATAGAAACAGGTTTAAAAAATTTAATGTTTTAAAAAATTAAGACGTTCGATCTTTACCTTTTTAAATCTTATTATTTTCTTGATTAAATTATTAAAAGTAAGTTTAAAAAGTTTAATGCTGTACTGTTTAAACAAACTTCTTAACCTTCAGCATAGATCAAAAATTTATACTGACATGATCTCTTTTTCTTTTGCGGCTAAATGTTTTTCAACAAGAGATATAAATTTATCGGTCATTTCCTGGATCTCTGTTTCGGCATCCTTTGCCTCGTCTTCGCTAAGCCCATCCTTCTGTAGCTTTTTTATTTGCTCAATAGATTCACGGCGTATACTTCTTACTGCAACCTTTGCCTGTTCGCCTTCTGCATTGCTTCGCTTTACCATTTCTTTTCTTCTTTCTTCAGTTAAAGGGGGCAAAAAAAGACGGATTATGTTACCATCATTTTGCGGATTAATTCCTATGTTGGCTGCGATGATTGCTCTTTCAATAGGCTGCAGCATATTTTTTTCCCATGGCTGAATAGAAATTGTTCTTGCATCCATAGCACTGATATTACCCACCTGGTTTATTGGCGTTGGGTTACCATAATAATCCACAATAATGCCATCAAGCATAGTAGGATTAGCTTTACCTGCACGTATTTTAACCAATTCGGCTTCCAAATGGTCAATTGCTTTTGTCATAGAATCTTTTCCTTCCTCTAATATAAATGATAGATCGTCTGTCATGTTTCAATAATTAAGCGGATAATTATAATTCATACTGTAATACAAGCAGTCTTGTAAAACGAGTTACAAATTTAGCAAAAAGAGGTTGATTAAAAAGTTAAACCAATTGTTAGTTCTGGTCAGCAGGTTCACTTACAAGGTGAAGAATTTTATGAGATTTGATGATCTCTCCTTTATGTTCTGTTGCTTCTGCATTAACAAACTTTTGTTTGGGACGGCTGTAATAAATAACCATTACAAATAAAAGAGCAGCTGTGGCTAATGCGCCAATCACCATTGTAGTACCCTGGGAGCGAAGTACGTAGGCTAAACCAATAAAAACGATATTAGCTGTAACGCATATCAATGTGATCATCCTTTGTGAAAGACCAATCTCGAGTAAAAAATGATGTATATGATTTCTATCAGGGCTAAAAGGCGAGCGCCTGTTAAATATGCGAAGACTAAATACACGAAGTGTATCAAATAAAGGAACTATTAAAATAGCAAACGCAATAGCCGGAGCAGACAGTAATGGTAAACTAACTTCAGGATTAGCGGCTACTGCAATAAATTTTATCGCAAAAATTGAGTTCAATAATCCTATTAATAATGAACCTGTATCACCCATAAATATTTTTGCCGGCGAAAAATTATAAATAAGAAAAGCAATAAGACTGCCTGCCAATGAAAGCGCCATCACGGAATACATTACTTCTCCTGTAATAAAAAAGTAAATGCCAAATACAACAGAGGTTAATAAACCAAGACTGCCTGCCAAACCATCCACTCCGTCAATAAGGTTGAAAGAGTTTGTTATAACTATAATTGTGAAAGCAGTAAGTATGTAGCTCGCAATATGGGGAATTTCATTTATGTTTAAAAAGCCATGTAAATTATTTATCTGGATGCCGCCAAACTTAATAATAATACCTGCAGCAATTAATTGCCCGATAATTTTTTTGCTTGCGGATAAAACTAAAATGTCATCTTTAATTCCCAGGAAGAAAATAACCATAGCAGCTGCCAGAAAATATTGTAACTCATTTGGGATATGAGCCGGTACCCCCATCAAAGTAGCAATAATAAATCCCGCAAAAATGCCAAGTCCACCTAAAGTGGGAACTACAGCTTTATGAACCTTTCGTTCATCAGGCTCGTCAAATAATTTTTTATCCTTCGCAACCTTAATGATTGGGGGAATTGCAAAATAGGTAATTAAAAACGCCAGTGCCGAACTTAGTAAGATATTATCCATGCTTCATTATTGTAATAAGCAAATACAAATTAAGTATAAATTTTTTTTGATACCAATAGCTGCATTTAGACCCATCCTTAAGAGAATATGCTGCTTATTTAGTTTTAGGGTGTTTTCAAAATATACTTACGCTGTAAAAATAAACAAGTATAACAAATAAACGAATCAAAAATTAATTAATTTCAATTTATATGCTGAAAAATTGAATTTGTGCTATTATGGCTTTTAATGTAGGTTCGCTTTTCTTAATTAATATTATAAAAATTAAAGTTTTAAATGAAGGATTTAAAAGCAATAGCCGCACAGATAAGAAGAGACATTAATATACGCTTGAGAAATTAGAGGTTTACAATCTTGCAGAAGATTTTTCTGACAGGGTATGGAATATTGTAATTAAGTGGAAATTTTTTGAAAAAGATACAATTGGTAAGCAAATGGTAAGAGCCGCTGATTCTATCCCGGCTAATATTGCTGAAGGCTATGACAGATATTTTTATAAAGAAAGTAAACAATTTTATTTCTATTCAAGGGGCTCAATTCAGGAAACGAAAGCCTGGCTGTCAAAATGTAAAAGAAGAGCAATAATTCCTTCATTCGGTTGTGATGCGTTAATCGCATTTGCAGAGCGACTCTTAGTAATGATAAATGCATTTATAAAATTTGTAGCACGTTCACAAAAAATTAAAATAAAAGAATAGCGCAAAACCAATTAACCGATTAACGGATTAACTCCTCAACTCAAACGCCTGATGCGATGCCTTATTTGCAGGAAACCAGGCAGCAATAAAAGCAATTATCAATGCCGTGAATGCTACCAATAAAAAATCTGTAGCAATAAGTTTTACGGGAAAATAATCTATCAGAAAAGAATTGCCCGA
>OLLO01000260.1_pt1 | contig 18814 bp, 15 predicted proteins | sample 1604551 | NCBI WGS metagenome assembly OLLO01 (sample SAMEA104055720, study PRJEB20765) | soil metagenome | biome: Arctic tundra; feature: Polygonal ground; material: soil | place: USA | collected 2011-09 | depth 0-0.5 m
GGATTATGTTATTATGGTTGTTGGCAACCATACCTGGTGTAACGCAGGATGGGAACAATGTCCTACACCCAGTGATGGTAAAGAAGCTGTTGACAGAAAAACGATTTATTTAGAACAGGAAGAATTGATCAAACAAGTATATCGCATCAATCCAAAAACAGTAGTAGTCTTAATAGCCAGTTTCCCTTATGCCATTACCTGGACGCAACATAATATTCCTGCCATCATTCATTTAACCCACAACAGCCAGGAAGAAGGTACTGCGTTAGCAGATGTTTTATTTGGCGATTATAATCCCGGTGGAAGATTGGTGCAAACGTGGCCACGATCCATGGATCAGCTTCCCCCAATGATGGATTACAATATCCGCAATGGAAGAACCTATATGTACTTCAAAGGCGAGCCTCTATATCCTTTTGGTTATGGTTTAAGTTATACAACCTTTGCATACTCGAACTTTAAACTCAATAGCAAAACGATCAAATCGAATGGAGAGGTAACCGTTAGTGTTGATATTACAAACACTGATAAAAGAGTTGGTGATGAAGTAGCGCAACTATACATTCAGCATTTACATTCTGTTGTTGATCGTCCGCATAAAGAATTGAAAGCATTCAAGCGTATTACATTAAAACAAGGAGAAAAGAAAACTATTGAATTAAAATTTAAAGTAAACGATTTAAAATATTGGGATGAGAACTTGCATCGGTTTGTTTTAGAAGAAGACAAGATAAAATTAATGGTTGGTAGTTCTTCTGCTGATATTAAGTTTCAGGATGTAGTGGATGTGATCAAATAAAATGAAGACATTTTGATATTAAGAAATATGCGTTAGGGATTGCAGTGGAAAGCCCGGAACAAAGCGTTGGCATTTGTGCGTTGGCGTGAGGACTTGGAGCGGAAAGACCGTCCCGAAGGGGAACGCCCAACTTTTTTTATAAATAATTCAAAAAAGGAAACTTATTAAAAATAAAATATGAAACACTCAATTTTTAAATTGGTATCATCACTTGCAATACTGTTTGCAATAACATCTAACTGCAAAATAATGGGACAGACATCACAAACTGATGCCGCTATTTACAAAAAGATTGATGAGCAAATAAAGCAAATGACACTTGAAGAAAAAGTGGGAATGATACATGCAAGTTCGTCTTTTACATCAGGCGGTGTTAAGCGTTTAAACATACCCGAGCTAACAATGAGCGATGGTCCGCATGGTGTTCGCATAGAGCAGGGCAGGCATTGGGATGCCGGTAATGTTCATGTAAATGATAGCGGTACATATCTTCCTACCGGTGTTTGTTTGGCATCAACGTGGAACCCGAAATTGGGTTATGCCTATGGTTCTGTCTTGGGTAGTGAGGCTAATGCCCGTGGCAAAGATGTTATTCTTGGTCCCGGAATCAATATCATTCGCACTCCATTGAACGGAAGAAATTTTGAGTATCAAAGTGAGGATCCATTTTTGGTTTCTAAAATGGTTGTTGGATATATAAGAGGTGTACAGGATCAGGGAATAGCGGCATGTGCCAAACATTATCTTGCCAATAACCAGGAAACAAAACGGGGAAGCATAAACGTTTTAATGAGCGAAAGAGCATTGCGTGAAATTTATTTGCCAGGGTTTAAAGCTGCTGTTACAGAAGGTGGCGTGTATGCAGTGATGGGGGCGTATAATAAATTCAGAGGAGAATGGTGTACAGAAAATGATTATCTCGTAAATAAAATTTTAAAAAAAGAACTTGGTTTTAAGGGTGTATTAATGAGCGATTGGGGTGCAGTACATAATACTATGGAAGCTTTATGGTATGGAACAGATTTGGAAATGGGAACAGATTTAGGTGGTGTCAAATACAATAAATTTTTCCTGGGAGATACCGTAATTACCCTGGTAAAAAAAGGTATAGTAGATGAAAGGCTGATTGATGAAAAAGTAAAAAGAATATTGTATGTGATGTATAAGACACATAAGTTCGATAAAAGACCTGTGGGATCATTTAGTACAAAAGAACATTTTGCAACAGCAAAAAAAGTAGCAGATGAAGGCATCGTGTTATTAAAGAACAACAATAATATTCTTCCCCTGAATAAAAATGGAATTAAATCAATTGCATTGATTGGAGTGAACGCAGCAAGACTTCAATCGGAAGGTGGCGGAAGTTCGCAGGTGCGTACGAAGTATGAAATAACTCCACAGGAAGGATTGAACAGAATAAGCGGTAGTTCCATCACAATATCTTATTCTCCCGGCTATGAAATAGTGCGGAATGGAACTGCCAATAAGCAGTTGATTGATGCAGCAGTGGAAGCAGCAAAAAAAGCAGATGTTGCTATTGTAGTGGGTGGATGGGCACACGGCTATAATAATTATGCATGGCGTGATAATGCCTATGATGCAGAAGGCACAGATAAACCAAATATGGACATGCCTTTTGGACAAAACGAATTGATAGAGGCTGTGGTAAAAGCCAATCCGAAAACCATTGTTGTATTAATGGGTGGCGGGCCAATTGATGTGTCAGGATGGGTAGATAATGTTCCAGCTATTGTACAGGCATGGTACCCCGGAAGCGAAGGTGGCAATGCATTAGCTGAAATACTTTTTGGTCAGATAAACCCTTCAGGTAAATTGCCAATGACTTTTCCAAAACATTTATCAGAAAGCCCGGCGCATGCATTAGGTCAGTATCCCGGCGATTCGGTTAATGTTCTTTACAATGATGATATTTTTGTTGGTTATCGTTATTTCGATACCTATAAAGTAGAACCTCAGTTTGCATTTGGTCACGGACTTTCTTATACCAAATTTAGTTATTCAAATATGAATGTGGTTCCCGGTAATCAATCTGCAACTGTAACGCTTACTGTTACCAACACTGGTAAAGTTGCCGGAGCCGAAGTGGTGCAGGTATATGTTAAGGATGATGTGAGCACATTAAAAAGACCAGAAAAAGAATTAAAAGGTTTTGAAAAAGTGTTTCTAAAACCAGGTGAAAGCAAGAAGGTCACCATTGCTTTGGGTAAAGATGCTTTTCAATATTACAACGACATAAAAGGTCAATGGGTTTTAGAGCCTGGAAAATTTACCATCATGGTAGGAAGTTCATCAAGAGATATAAGGGCTACGAAAGGAATTGAAATCAGGTAGATAAACAACTAAATTTTGAGATAACTAGTTCTATGCTATTAAATTCTAGGTTGATGCCTTGCTCAAGCGCATGACATTGGAAGAAAAAGCAGGGCAGATGGCGCAGGTGTCTATTGAATCGCTTAGCAATTCTAATGCTACTTCGTCTTTTTCTTTTGGCTTAGTTTGAATAAAAGACAGTGAGCTTGCCAGATTCAATCCGTTTAGTTTTGGAATTCATTTAGTTTTAGAGATTTTATTTTTTTTTCTGCAGGCGAATAGTTCCTGTTAGCGATGCATATTCTTTTGTTCTGTTTGTATTAAATACTCCGATCAGGAGCAATCCGGAATCGCCGGGCATTACATTTAATACACTCTATTGTTTAACGCCTTTGGGGGCAGGTTCTGCGTAATTATTATAAATTAACCCGTCGTCTTCTATTAGTATTTTACCGCTTTTCTTTTTTATTTTTAATAATTTCATTCCCGTTTCCTGTCGGTTATTTTCACCAATAAAAATGGTGTGGGAAAAACCGCTAAACTTGCCTTTATTTTCAGAAATAGCAATTTCATAAGGAATGTATTTTCTGGTTGCATCATTGTAGATAGTGCCTGTCCACACTCCTTCAATACCCTGCTAAAAAAGTTTTAAAGGCAGTAATAAAAAAATTAAAAAGATCCTCATACCTCCTGAAGTGATAGTTTATTTACGTTACTATTAGTATTAACGCTTGAGCAGAGGATAATATTTAATAAAGACTCATAATTTTTTCTGTTGTGAAGACCTTTTAGATAAAGCTTATCGTAATATTTTAATAATATGCTGAAGCATTCCCTGATATTATTTTCTGACAAAAAGCTTATTGCATTCTTTGTTTCAAGCCCACCCAGTCTTTTTTGAATGCGCTCAATAGCCTCCGCCAGTTTTTCTTTATCAAAATTTCCATAAGTAGCAACCAGGTAATTTAATCTTTCTTCAAAGGGAATATCTAAAAAATAAACAGGGCCTGTTCTCATCTTCTCCCAAAAAGAGTTTGGAATAATCAGCTTCCCAATTCGCTGGCTTTCGTCTTCAAGCCAAATTGGCGAAGTATGAGGTAAGGAATAAGATGTAAGATTTATTTCGTTTGCCTCTCTTACTTCATTCTTCTTACTTCCTGCTTTATTTAATTTAAGTGCCAATAAGTTTTCAAACATTTCCTGTGCGGGTTGTGGCTTCTCTCCAATCGCCCCAAATGCTGAGCCTTTATGGTTTGCAAGATTTTCAAGATCAATAACAGAATAGCCCTTGCGCTTTAATTCCTGAAGTATTAATGTCTTTCCTGAGCCGGTATAGCCACCTAATATTTTTAAATTATATTCTTCATCAAATTGCTTTAGTACCCATTTTCGAAAAGCTTTATAACCGCCAGCTAATGTAAAAATTTTAAAGCCATACATATCTAAAAGCCAAGCTACTGCAGCACTTCGCATTCCTCCACGCCAGCAGTGTATCAATACGCAATGGGCAATGGGCATTTGATCCTTGTTTATTGCTTGTTGCCTATTGCTTATTATTGCTTCCACATCTTCCACCATCTTCTTCGTCTTCACTCCAAAAAAATCTAATCCGCTTTTAATAGCTGCTTCACGGCTTTGTTGTTTGTAGGTTGTGCCGACTATTTTTCTTTCTTCATCATTAAATAATGGCAACGAATATGCACCTGGAATTTGTGCATGATTATATTCTCCCGGACTGCGAACATCAATAACGGGATATTGATCTGCGAGTTCTAAAAAATTTTTAATATTTATTTTTTCAATTGCCATTATAAGCAAATTAAACAATTGATAATTTATAAAATAAAAAACCACCGTTTAAAACAGTGGTTATACTAATATTTTGAAGATTATTTATTATCCGTTCATTGAGATTAAAAATTCCATATTATCTTTTGTGCCTTTCATATTCTTCATCAATGTATTGATAGCTTCTTCGGGATTCATATCTGCCATGTGATTGCGCAATACCCACATACGCTTCAGAACATCCTTGTCTAATAACAGATCATCACGTCTGGTGGAAGATGCAACAATATCTATTGCAGGGAAAATTCTGCGGTTTGATAAACGCCTGTCTAATTGCAATTCCATGTTACCTGTTCCCTTAAATTCTTCAAATATCACCTCATCCATTTTGCTACCGGTATCAACTAATGCTGTAGCAATTATTGTAAGTGATCCGCCAAATTCTATTTTTCTTGCAGCACCAAAAAACTGTTTTGGCTTTTGCATCGCATTGGCTTCAACACCACCTGATAAAACCTTTCCGCTTGCAGGTGCCACTGTATTATGTGCTCTTGCCAAACGTGTTATACTATCTAATAATATCACAACATCGTGTCCGCACTCTACAAGGCGTTTTGCTTTTTGCAATGCCATCGTACTAACTTTCACATGCTTATCTGCGGGCTCATCAAATGTAGATGCAATAACTTCGGCCCTTACACTACGCTCCATATCAGTTACTTCTTCCGGTCTTTCATCTACCAGTACGATCATCAAATAACACTCAGGATGATTAGCTGCAATTGCATTCGCAATTTCTTTCAGCAACATGGTTTTACCCGTTTTTGGCTGGGCAACAATTAATCCACGCTGACCTTTACCAATAGGAGTAAACAGGTCCATTATTCTTGTAGAAAGATTACTGGACTCTGTAAATAAATTCAATTTCTCAAAAGGGAATAGTGGTGTTAAGTAATCAAATGGTACACGGTCACGAACTTCATCTGGACCTTTTCCATTAATGGTTTCAACTTTTAATAATGCAAAATATTTTTCGCCTTCTTTTGGCGGACGAACAGAGCCGTAAACCGTATCGCCTGTTTTTAATCCAAATAGTTTTATTTGTGAAGGAGATACATAAATATCATCAGGAGATGATAAATAATTATAATCACTGCTTCTTAAAAACCCATATCCATCGGGCATCATTTCCAAAACACCTTCGCCTAAAATGATACCATCAAATTCAATATTAAATGCAGGCTCCCTGCGTTGAGGATAGTTTCTTTGCTGTAAAGGTGTGCCTCCGTTGCTTTGTGTTTCGCCGCTTTGCTGTGCATCGTCATTTAATAAGCTAACAAGGGCTGGCGCAATTGACATAGGGCTGTTCTGTGAATCTTCATTGCTGTCTTGTTCCTTTATACGCTGATCATCATCATCATTTGGTTCTTCTTCTTCTTCTTTTTCTTTTTTATGAATTTTCTTTTTATCAATTACTGAGACGTCTGATTTTTTAACTCTGGCTTCAGGTTTTACCTTCTCTTCGTCAACCTGTGGCGTATCATTTTTTGCTTCTACAGCAGGTTTAATAATTCTTTTTCTTTTTGGCTTTTCGCCATCAGTGCCATTATTCATTGTGTTTTGTTTATTCAGGATTTGTGAAATGAGTTCCTGTTTATCTAATTTTTTTGCATTGGAAATATTCTGTTCTATTGCTATATCCTGCAACTCAGGAACGAGCATGTCGTTCAGTTGTGAAATGTCGTACATAAAATACTTGTAGATTAAAACTCAAAAAACGATCTTAAAGTGTGAACTATAAATTTTGATGATTTATATGGAATGGATTCTGTTATTGAACTAAAAAGCTTAGAGAAAAAGGAGAACCGATCAGCTTATTCCAATGCAATGATAAGGTAAATTTATAAAAAAAGAAAATATTTTATATCTAACTTTTTCTTCCTGATTGAACTGCATGGCTCCGATAGCTCTCGTAACTTAGTTCGTACAGTAATTCTATCAGCATTCTGCATATGGGGTTTATATGTATCCTGTATCTTTACGCACCAAACTGCGATATGTTTAATAAAAAAACAAGAATAAAAGATTTGCTCGCAAATGAGAGCCTCAACTATGAGGTTATAGTTATGGGCTGGGTACGCACTTTCAGAAATAATCAATTTATTGCTTTAAATGATGGAAGCACCAATAATAATTTACAGGTAGTAGCAGAGCTCGGAAAGTTTGACGAGTCTGTTTTAAAAAGAATAACAACGGGGGCTGCATTAAAGGTAAGCGGGGAGATTATTCCTTCATTGGGTAAAGGACAAAAAATAGAACTAAAAGCACATTTAATTGAAATATTAGGAGATAGTGATCCTGAAAAATATCCGTTACAGCCCAAAAAACACAGTCTTGAATTTTTAAGAGAGAAAGCTCACCTGCGCTTTAGAACCAACACGTTTGCTGCTATTTTTAGGGTTCGCCATACATTGTCTTTTGCTGTTCATAAATTTTTTAATGATAAAGGTTTTATATACCTGCACACACCCATTATAACTGCATCAGACGCTGAAGGCGCAGGAGAATTGTTTCGGGTTACTAACTTTGACCTAACCAATCCTGCAAAAAATGAGAATGGTTCTATAAATTATAAAGAAGATTTTTTTGGCAAAGCAACCAACCTTACCGTAAGCGGACAATTAGAAGGGGAGCTTGCTGCAATGGCGCTTGCAGATGTTTATACATTCGGACCAACTTTTCGTGCAGAAAATAGTAACACAGCACGGCATCTTGCAGAGTTTTGGATGATAGAACCAGAAATGGCTTTTTATGACCTGGAAGACAACATGAATCTTGCTGAAGAGTTTATTAAGTACATTATAAAATATGCTTTAGAAAATAATAAGGATGACCTGGAATTTTTATCGCAGCGCTTAGCCGACGAAGAAAAAGAAAAACCTCAAAACGAGCGAAGTGAAATGGGACTGATAGAAAAATTAGAATTTGTTATCAACAATAATTTTGAGCGATTAACTTACACCGAAGCTGTTCAAATATTAAAAGAATCAAATCATAACAAGAAAAAGAAATTTCAATATTTGATTGAAGACTGGGGTGTTGATCTGCAAAGTGAACACGAGCGTTACCTGGTAGAAAAACATTTTAAAAAACCCGTGATACTAACTGATTATCCCAAAAATATAAAAGCGTTTTACATGCGGCAAAATGATGATGGTAAAACTGTAGCCGCTATGGATATTTTAGCACCAGGTATTGGCGAAATTGTTGGCGGTTCACAAAGAGAAGAAAGATTGAACAAACTAACCGAACGTATGAATGAAATGCATATCTCAACAGAAGAATTGGATTGGTATTTAGATACAAGAAGATTTGGAACCGTTCCTCATGCAGGCTTTGGGCTTGGCTTTGAAAGGCTTGTACAATTTGTTACAGGGATGTCAAATATTCGTGATGTTATTCCTTTTCCACGAACTCCCAAGAGTGCGGAGTTTTAAAAAAGATTTATTTTTTTAGAAAAGATTGAATTCTTGTTTTCACATTCTCTCTGATGTTTACATAAAATAAATTGTAATCAGCAATGTGATAATTTTTCATAGTTAAAAAAATATTTCCAAAAAATTGAGGCTTGTTTACCCACAACACATTGCCATGAATTTGTGCATGAACCAATCCCGGAATTACTTTATTAAACTCTCTTTAAATTCCACCTTTATTCAGTTTTGCCGGAGCAAAGTTTTCAGACAATGTCCACGTAAGTGGGTTTGTAACATATGCACTCTCTTTTTCTTCCTTAATAAATGCTACCGTGTAATCTTGTTTAAAAGTTCTCCAGCTAACAAAGCAGCCGATTGAAGTAGAGTCATAACATGGCTTCAGTTCTTTAAAATAATTTGTAAAAACCGGTAAGCCAATAATGTATGCACAAACTAATTTCTTTTGCAGAGGTTTGTCTTCAAAAAACTCCCGCAATAATCTTCCTGCATGTAAGGTACCCTGGCTATGCGAAGCGATAATAATTGGCTTGCCATTGTTGTAGTATTTTAGATAATATTCAAAGGCAGCTTTTATATCATCATAAGCAAGATCAAATGCTTTATCGGCATCCTCTTTATTGGTTGTATAAAATGCTTCTATATTAGCCTGACGATAGCGGGGAGCAAATATTCTGCACTCTTGATTAAACACACTTGCCTGATATAAAATGGTTGAGTTGTCAGTTTTTTTATTTAATGCTTCATTATCTATATCTGCGTTCCAGCCCATTGGCATTGCCGGATCAGTATAGGTTGTAGGATGAATAAAAAACACATCAACTAATGAGTCTTTATTTTTATTTTGAATAGACGAAGGAATATTATCTGCAGCATCTGTTTTCCAGGGATGCGATGCCCAATAATTTAAGCTTGAATAGTCCGGCTTTCCCGAAGCGTTCTTAAATTGATAATTAGTTTGGTTGAGATATTTTGGGGGGGAACAGGAAACTATCGTGATAATAAAAATTAAATAAAATAAAGCGTATAATGATTTATTGAATAAAGAATTACCTTGATTTCTTTTCATATACAAATTTACATTTGTAAAATCTAATTCATCGGATTGAACCTTTTAGTCTAAAAATGGCTTTTTTATTTTTTAATATTTTCAAATAATGCTTCATCGTCATGGTCCTTTTTTAAAAGCTGTTTTTTTTTATAGCATTTCTGCTTTTGGTGGTCCGCAGGGCCATTTAGGAATGATGATGAAAACTTTTGTTGAAAGAAGACAGGATGTTACAAAAGAAGAATTGATGGATTATGTTTCTTTTTGTCAACTATTGCCCGGAGCCTCTTCCACTCAAACATTGACGTTAATTGGATATAAAAGAGGCGGTGTTCCTTTAGCAGTTCTTACTTTAATTATCTGGATACTGCCGGCATGTGCTTTAATGTCCGCATTTTCGTTTGTTGTTCGATATATAGATACCAAGCATTCTGGTCTTAATATTTTTAAATTTATTCAGCCAATGGCAGTAGGGTTTTTAGCATTTGCAGCCTACAGGGTTTATAAAACATCAATAAGAAATTTGATCACTTATGTAATAATGCTTTTGTCTTTATTTATCACATTTATATTGTTTAAGACACCGTGGATTTTTCCGATTTTAATACTCATGGGAGGTGTTGTTACTAATTTCAGCAATAAGCGTTATCCCCGCAATAAAGCATTAAAACCAAAATTAGTTAAGTGGACCAATATCTGGTTGTTTGTATTAATTTTTATTATAGCTGGTATATTGAGTGAGACTTCGCGTACACAAAACTGGGAAAACAAACGCAGCTATGCATTGTTTGAAAACTTTTATCGTTTTGGAAGTTTGGTTTTTGGTGGTGGTGATGTTTTAATGCCAATGATGTATGATCAATACGTGGTAAGAAATAAAATAAAATACAACATAACAAGAGAAGAATATTTAACCGGATGGGGAGTGGTGAGGGCAATTCCGGGACCTGTTTTTTCAGTTGTTTCTTATACAGGCGGTATGGTAATGCGAGCTGAAGGAAAAATCATGCAGTTACTCGGGTGTGTCATTGGTACGATTGCGATTTTTTTACCAAGTGCATTATTGGTTTTGTTTTTCTATCCGGTATGGTATAATTTAAAAAAATATCCTATCGTCTATCGTGCGTTAGAGGGTATAAACGCAGCAGTGGTGGGCATTATGTGGGCTGCAACTGTTTATTTACTACATGATATTTCTATTGCCAATTTTAAAACTATAAGCATAATTAATATTGTTGTAATAGTGGGAACATTCTGTTTATTGCATTTTACACGAATTAAATCTCCGTATGTGGTAATAGGTTGTTTACTGCTTGGATGGCTTTTTAGAACTTATTTATAATAATGATTTCTCTCTATTTCTTCTTTTACTACATCCGGAACAAGAAATTTAATTGAGTTCCCCTTTTTTATCATCTCACATATTCTTGTTGAAGAAATATCAAGTAGCGGGGCTTTTAATGTAATAATATTTTTTCCGAAATTATTTTCACTTATAAATCCTGGTCTTTCGTAAACCAATATCTGATAGTTTTTGATTAACAGCTCATAATTTTTCCACTTAGTAATATTTTGTAAACTATCACTTCCCATAATAATCGAGAATGTAGAATTGGGATATTTCTCTTTTAGATAAGTTAAGGTATCTATTGTATATGAGGGAAGTGGTAGAGAAAATTCAATAGTACTGGATCTTAATTTTTTTTCACCCTCAATTGCAATATCAATCAGATACTTTCGGTGGTATTTATTTAATTGTGTGCCACTGGATTTTAATGGGTTTTGAGGAGAAACAACAAACCACACTTGTTCTAGATCGGAATTATTTGCAATATGATTTGCAATAATAAGATGACCTATATGTATTGGGTTAAAAGAGCCAAAATAAAGACCAATTTTCATGTAAATATTTGAATATCAATTATTTATACTTCTTCTACAAGTATTGTTTCGGCCTCGTTTAAACGTAAACTTAAAAAATAACCTGAAACTTTAATAGATATTGGATCTCCTAAAGGAGCAATTTTTTCTATACTTATTATTTCCCCAGGTAAACATCCCATTTCCATAAGTTTTAGAAAAATATCATTCTTTATAAAAGAATTAATCCGTACATATTTCCCCGTTTGTATTTCTGATAATTTTTTTAACATGTCGGTATAAATATATTTCGTTACTAACTTCTATATTTTCGAGTTTAAAAATTAAGCCATTGGGTACCATACATTTTTACGATTTAAAAATTAAATCATACTTAATTAAAAGAAAAAAGCTGAAAGATTACCTTTTTTTAATTTTTAATCAGGAAAAAAAACACATAGAAAATGTAGATATTATTTTTTGTAGTGATAGTTATTTACTTAAATTGAATCGAAAATTCTTAAATCACGATTATTATACAGATACATTAACCTTTCCAATTTGCAAAATTCTGCAAAAAATTTCGGGTGAAATATACATTAGCGTTGATCGGGTTAAAGAAAACTCAAAATCACTTTCAACATCGTATCAAAATGAACTTGCAAGGGTTATTATTCATGGTTGTTTACATCTATGCGGATATAAGGAAAAAAAAAGAGAGGAAAAAAAGAAAATGGCGGAAAGAGAAAAGTTTTACCTACTGCAATTTAAGTAACGTTTCACGGGACACTGTTTCGGCCTGAAACAATATCCCGTGAAACCATATCTTTGGGTAAATTTTCAATAACATGACAAGAAAAAGATGGTCAGCTAAAACCGAAGTTACACCGGCGCTATTAAAATTCCGGGAGAAACGAAAATGGCAAATAGCTTTAAGAAGATATGTTCTTGAGAAAAATATCTGTGTCCTTTATGCCCCTTATTTTGGATTAGATATTGAAAACTTGCGAAAATGGTTTGAGGCACAATTTGAAAAAGGGATAGGTTGGGGTGATTTTGCCAAAAACTGGCAATTTGACCATATTATACCGGTTACCTATTTTGATTCTTCGAATGAAGCAGAACTTAAATTATGTTGGAATTTTACGAACATAAGAGTAGAACAATTTCAACGAAATAAAGACAGGGGAAACCGGTTGGATGTTTTGGCGGCAAAGAGATATTTTGAAGAATTATACAAAAAGACTCTTTATGCCCCCTGTCGTAAATTGCTTGAAAAAATAGATAAGATTGAATTATCGGAAATGATTAGCTCTGAAAAGCAGCAAGCATTCATTATAGAAAACAGGCCATACCTTGATATGATAGAAAACTACTCGGCGTTTGAATTTGAACTGATCAATAGTGGCAGAAACATTAGTGAGGTTAAAAAAGAAATAGCGTTTTTGAAAAAGTTTGAAAACTAGCCATCAGAACAAAATACCTTTGCGCCATGTTTCCAGAATATGATATAATTGTTGTTGGCGCGGGTCATGCAGGTTGTGAAGCCGCTGCAGCTGCGGCTAATCTTGGTTCCAAGGTCTTATTGATTACGATGAATATGCAAACAATAGCCCGGATGAGTTGCAACCCGGCAATGGGGGGAATAGCTAAAGGACAGATAATCAGAGAAATAGATGCGATGGGTGGATATAGCGGAATTGTTACTGATGAGACAATGATTCAATTTAGAATGTTGAACAAAAGCAAGGGTCCAGCAATGTGGAGCCCTAGAGCACAAAATGATCGAACCCTTTTTTCTCTAAAATGGAGGCAAGTATTAGAACTGAATCCCAATATTGATTTTTATCAGGATATGGTAAGCGGTTTAATAAAAACAGGTAATAAAGTAAAGGGGGTTAAAACCAGATTAGGACATGAAATCCGGGGAAAATCGGTGATTTTAACTAATGGAACCTTTTTAAACGGACTAATTCACATTGGCGAAAAACAAATGGCGGGAGGAAGAGTTTCTGAAAAAAATTCTACTGGTATAACAGAACAATTACAAGAGTGGGGTTTCGAAAGCAATCGCTTGAAAACCGGAACGCCTCCTAGAATAGACGGAAGAACCTTAGATTATTCAAAATTAGAAATACAGGAAGGTGATAAAGAAATAAAGGGATTTTCCTTTACTAACACCATTAAACCCTCTAAACAAAAAAACTGTTGGATAGCTTATACTAATAAAAAAGTTCATACTGTTCTTGAAACCGGATTTAATAAAAGTCCGATGTTCCAGGGTCGAATTCGGGGGATTGGACCCCGATATTGCCCAAGTATAGAAGATAAAATTACCAGATTTTCGGAAAGAGAACGTCATCAATTGTTTATAGAACCAGAGGGCTGGAACACGATAGAAATATATATTAACGGATTTTCATCTTCATTGCCAGAAAGTATTCAGTTTCAAGCACTTAGAGAAATTGTTGGGTTTGAGAACTGCAAAATGTTTCGTCCAGGCTATGCTATTGAATATGATTATTTTCCTCCCACTCAATTACGGCCAACACTTGAAACTAAGTTGATTAAAAACCTATTCTTCGCCGGACAAATAAATGGTACTACAGGTTATGAAGAAGCTGCGTGTCAGGGATTAATGGCAGGAATTAATGCTCACCAAAAAATAAATGATCTTGAGCCGGTTATTCTAAAAAGAAATGAAGCATATATTGGAGTTTTAATAGATGACCTTATAAATAAAGGCACTGATGAACCATACAGAATGTTTACCAGCAGGGCAGAATTTAGAACACTATTACGTCAGGATAATGCTGATATCAGGTTAACCGAAAAAAGCTATCGAATAGGGTTGGCGTCTCAGGAAAGAATAGAACATGTAAAAAATAAAGTAGATGATGTTTCCCAAATAAAAAAGATATTAAACGATTTTATTTTTGACACCAATGAAATAAATCCATATTTAGAGAAAATAAATTCGGCCTCTTTAGATAAAAAACAAAAGGCTTCTCAATTAATATTAAGGCCTTCTATAGGTTTGACTGATATGATGAAAGTCAGTCCCCTTTTAAATTCCTATTTAAAAAATTATCATCTTGAAACCCTGGAGCAGGCTGAAATTCAATTGAAATATGATGTTTACATTCAAAAGGAAAAAGAACTTGTAGGCAGAATGAGTACTCTTGAAGAACAGGTTATACCAGAAAGTTTTAATTATGATAAAATTATTTCTCTCTCTGCCGAGGCCAGACAAAAGTTTAATAAAATTAGGCCACAAACTTTAGGACAGGCTAGTCGGATTAGTGGGGTAAACCCAAGCGATGTACAAATCCTTATGGTTTATATGGGCCGGTAAATGCTTATCTACTATTATTATACTAAATGAAATTATCTTTTCCTTCTGAAATAAACAGAAATACAGTTTTCGAAACAATCGAAAAAATTTTGTTAGAGAATAAATTCAATATTATTAATAAAGATGTTGAACGACCATGGGGTGGTTTTTTTGTGATAAACGAAAACCAATCGGAAGCGTTTATAAAAGAATATTTTTCTGACCTAAACCAAAGAGATTTATTCACAGGCAATAAATTGAGTCCTAAAATATTAGTTGTAGAACCAGGTAAAAGATTAAGCTGGCAATATCATCTTCGTAGAGCTGAATTATGGAAAGTAGTTGACGGAGATGTGGGAATAGTGACAAGTGAAACAAACGAAGAAAATGAAATGAAAAAATATAGTCCTGATTCGATTATTAAATTAAAGAAAGGAGAGCGCCACAGATTAATAGGTTTAGATACGTGGGGAATAATTGCTGAAATATGGCAACATACAGATAAGAATTACCCCAGTGATGAAGAAGACATCGTACGGTTGCAAGATGATTATGGAAGATAATTTGCAATTATAACGCCTGTTTTGAAATGGTTTAAAAGTTGTTGGGTTAGATACATCTTATTTTATTGCTGATTAAATAAAGACAATGAAAGTTTTATATAAAACAATCGAAACAGCTTTTGAAAAAGTTAGCTTTACAGCAACCAGGGTTTTAGGAAATTCAATAACATTTATTATTGCTTTAAGTTTAGTTGCAAGATATTTTACTGACGAGAAAGTATATACCCAACCAAGGCATCGCATTATTATGGATATAATATTTTCTATTACGTTTCTAAACATTTTCATTATTCAAAAATCTGTAAACCGCTTTTCTGCCGCTCTACATTTAAAAATGAATGAATTGGTAGCCTCTCATGATAATGCCAGTAATAGAATTATTAATGTAGAAGAAAAAACCGAAGAAGAAATAAGAGACTTGGCAAAACATTATACCACAATTGCAGAAAAAGTTAAAACCTCAGATACAATGCAGTCTTCACAATCAATAGAACAAATTATAGAAGAGGTGAAAAAGACTGCAGAAGATAAAGATTAGATTAAAAAAGTTCCAATAAGTTGGTTTTATTTTTTTAAAATAAAAACCCACAAGGTCTGTGGTTTAATATAAAAATGATTCTTTTGTGGTGTGGGGCGGGATCGAACCGCCGACACAAGGATTTTCAGTCCTTTGCTCTACCGACTGAGCTACCGCACCATTATCAATTCGGGCAGCAAATATATGATTTTACAATCTATCTAATTTCCGTATTCACACAAAAACTTTATCCGCATAATTTTTAACTGCTCCCAGCTGTAATTTCCATCTGCTAACTCTTCTTTAGCAATATCAAGGCTTGAGGTTTGACATCCTTTAAAATAATCAATGATCTCCTCTCTCTCATATTCCTCAACAAGATCTTCAATTGCATAATCTAAATTTAATCTTGTGCCGCTTGCCACAATTGTTTCCATTTCTTCCAATAGTTCTTCAAGCTTTAATGTCTTATTTCTCGCAATAAGTTCCAATGGTATTTTTTTATCTACATTCTGAATAATAAAAACCTTGTTGCTGTTTTTATTTACTACACTTTTCATTACAAAATCATCCGGCTTCTCTATTTCATTTTCTTCCACATATTTATTTATCAGTGCGGCAAATGGTTTTCCAAATTTTAAAGCTTTGCCTTTGCTAATGCCCTGACATTTTTCAAGTTCCTGTATCGTTGTTGGATACAGGGTTGCCATATCTTGTAAACTGTTTTCAAGAAATAAAACAAAGGGTGGCAGATTATGTTTTTTTGCTTCCTCCTGCCGAAGCGATTTCAACATTTCAAATAATGTTTCATCAGCAGCACTTCCATTAACCCCTGAATTTCCTTCACCTTCATCATCATCTGCATTTGCTTCTTCAAATTTATTATTCAACGCTATTTTAAAAGATGTTGGCTTCTTTAAAAAGGCTTCTCCTTTTTTGGTAAGTTTTAATACGCCATATTCTTCTATATCTTTTTGAATAATATTTTCAAGCAGCATCTTACGCAAAAGTGAATTCCAAAAATGCCCATCTTTGTCTTTGCCAATACCAAACACCTCAAGCTCTTCGTGCCTGTACATTTTTATTTGCGGATTAGGTTTGCCTGTTAACACACTAATAGTATACTCCATTACAAAGCCCTCATTTAACGTTTTAATTACTTTAAGGGCTTTCTGTGTCTCTGTTTTAACCTCTATTAACTCTTTTGGATTTTTGCAATTATCACACATGCCATCACAGGTCTCCTTATCATATTCTTCACCGAAATAACTTAGTAAAATTTTCCTCCTGCACACTGCACTTTCTGAGTAAGCAACCGTTTCATTTATTAATTGTGCTCCCACTTCTCTTTCGCTTAATGCTTTATCTCTCATTAAATGTTCCAGCTTGGCAACATCTTTATGAGAATAATACAAAATACATTTTCCTTCTAGCCCATCCCTTCCTGCTCTGCCGGTTTCCTGGTAATAATTTTCGATAGACTTTGGAATATTATAGTGTATAACAAAACGCACATCGGGTTTATCAATACCCATCCCAAACGCAATGGTGGCAACTATTACCTGCACTTCTTCGTTTAAAAACTGGTCCTGCCTTCTGGCTCTTAACTTAGCATCTAATCCTGCGTGATAAGCAACAGCCTTTATACCATTTGCCATCAGCATTTCGGCTAATTCTTCTGTCGTCTTTCTATTTAATGTATAGATGATGCCACTCTTTCCCATATTCTGGGAAATAAATTTCACAATGCTTTTTACCGCCTGTTCTTTTTTTATTTTTGGTTGAACCTCGTAATATAAATTCGGACGATTAAAAGAAGAAATAAAAATATTGGGATTACGCAATCCAAGATTTTTTACAATATCGCTTTGAACTTTGGGTGTAGCAGTGGCCGTTAGTGCAATTACGGGAATATCTTTATTTATCTGGTCCATTATTTCTCTAAGCCTGCGATATTCAGGTCTGAAATCATGCCCCCATTCACTGATACAATGTGCTTCGTCAACTGCAAAAAAAGAAATTTCAAGATCTTTAAAAAAGTCAACATTATCTTCCCTTGTAAGTGTTTCCGGCGCTACATAAAGCATTTTGGTCTTTCCGGAGACCAGATCTTCTTTTACAATTTTTTGCTGCCCTTTATTTAATGTGCTGTTTAAAAAGTGGGCTACATTATCACTGCTGCTATAGCCCCGCATAAGATCAACCTGGTTTTTCATCAATGCAATTAAAGGAGATACAATTATTGCACAACCTTTACTAATAAGGGCTGGTAATTGATAGCAGAGGCTTTTACCACCACCTGTTGGCATAATTACAAATGTGTCTTTACCATCCAAAAGAGTTTTGATAATTTCTTCCTGAGGGGTTTTAAATCCATCAAATCCAAAATGTTCACGAAGGTGTTTGCTAAGTTCTGAGGATGGTTTATCAGAAGAGACTTTTTTCTTTATAGCGGTTTTAGAACCACTTTTAATTTTTGCATTTATCGTCGTCATAATATCTTTCCGGCTCACAATTTTTAAAAAAGTTCACAAAGGTAATTCAATTACAAGGCAAAACAAAACCATTGAAAACGCTGTAGGGCTGAGTAATAAAATTTTTTTATTAGGGATTAAGATACACTTTTTTAAACAACTTTTTAAAATAAGATTTTAGCTTTTTGCCTTATCATGCAATTAAAGTACGTTTGCAACAGAATTTTTCTAAGAGATTTTTAATCACTAAATCCGTAATTGTGGTAATAAGAATTCCTTTCTTTTCTCTTGCATTGTTTAATCAATGAATATAAATGCAAAAAACTGATATTATTTCTTTAGCCAAACAAACTATAACCCAGGAAGCCGAGGCTATCGCAGGGATGGTATCTTTTATAAATAATGATTTTAAAAAAATAATTGACCTTATAATAAATTGTAAAGGAAGGCTGGTAATAAGTGGCATTGGTAAAAGTGCAATCATTGCACAAAAAATTGTAGCAACGCTTAATAGTACAGGAACCCCATCATTATTCATGCATGCCGCAGATGCCATACATGGGGATATGGGAATGATACAACAGGATGATGTGGTAATGATTATTA
>OLLO01000284.1_pt1 | contig 18648 bp, 13 predicted proteins | sample 1604551 | NCBI WGS metagenome assembly OLLO01 (sample SAMEA104055720, study PRJEB20765) | soil metagenome | biome: Arctic tundra; feature: Polygonal ground; material: soil | place: USA | collected 2011-09 | depth 0-0.5 m
AACATAGGAACTTGAAATAAGGAGAATTGCTTTTTCCATTGGAATAAAATTAGTTTAAACCTGTCAGGTTATCCAGGTTATAGTGATAATTAATTTACCAGTTGACAGAGTTATTTTCTTAAACCCCAGAGGGGTGAAATATTCGTAGAAAAATAAACATTCATATCGGTTAAAGCCCCGTAGGGGCGACATATAGCGTTCCTACGGAACTTACATACCTTTTTAAATATTGCTACTGATATTCCGTTCCTAACGGAACTAAAAATGTATAAAATAAACTATGATAGAGCAAGGTACTGTCAGAAAAACCAAATAAAATTGCAGTTTTTTTTAAATAAATTTCTCGCCGGTCCGGTGTTCTGTGTGTTAGCTTTGCAGCTTTGCATCACCTGCAACAGCATAATCTAAGCTAAATATTTATTCTTCTGTTTAAAGGCTGCCCGATAGGAATGGAAAACACGGTGAAGTCCCCTCCCAGCCTCCCCCGCAAGGGGAAGAGCAAGCAGCCTGGCTCTGCGCCGGATTTGTAATGGATAGCGGGAACTGAAGTTGAGAAATGTTCCCTCACCCCCAGCCCCTCTCCACAAGTGGAGAGGGGAACTACTCCTCACTCCCCGTGACGTTTTAGAAAATAAAATCCCCGGCTACTTTTTACAGACTCCGGGGGCACAACTATGAAAGTACCACACACAACAATGATATCAATCAGGTTTTTTACCTTCTAAAAAAGTATTGATAGTGCTGATCTCAGCCTGGTTATTTTGATTTGATTTTACGGTGTAATTACTGTAGAAGCTTTCTACATCGGCAATGGAATTATGCAATTCCATATTGCGACGGAGGTAGGCGGGAACAGATTCAAACTCGTTGTTAGGATCCGCAGCGTTTATGTTAAAGGATAAGTTCCTCAACTTCGCAATACGTTCCATAGCCTTGCGCTTTAGTTCGTCTGTTTCGTCAGGCATCGCCTGCTCCTCTACATTCGACATCATGATCGGCTGAGCTTGTTGTACATTCAGTTCGGGCTCCTCCGTCGCTTCTAAGGAATCTTTAACTACCATCTGCATTTCGAAAACAGGTTCGTCAACCGGTGCCGATATCTGCAAGGGCAGTGGTTCCTCTATAGTTTTGGATTCCTGTTGTTGAGGCTGATCTTCCACATAAAGATTGGAAGGCTTAGCCAGGTAACCGCCAGACGTCGGGGCAGTTACCGTCTCTTTATTTATTTTTTGATTTTCGTGTTTTGGTATTTCAGTAGTAACTGGTGTTGGTATTTCGGCAGGAGTTTTTGAATCAGGAGCCAAAGATAATTCGAAATGGATGATTTCAAGTTCTGATTTATCAACAGTAGTTTTACTATTTGCCGCAGGTATTTCTACGATTGGAGGGTTTGAAGCAACCTCCATGATAGTGGGTGCCATTACATCTTCCTTTACCGGTTCAGCAATAGCTTCAATTTTTTCCTCAGTTTTAATTTCCTGTTTTTGTTTTGTTTTTGGCTGAAGTTTTTCTTCTGCTTTTACATTTTCTTTTTTAGTCTCCTGTTTTTCATCAAACTGAAACATGGGCTGCTGATAAATATTTTTTTTCTCTTCCGGCTGCGCCAATATCATTACAATTTTTTCCTCTTTTTTATCTTCTTCTTTTGGCTTTTCTTTTTTACCAAACGGATCTTTGTGTTCAAAACCAGTAGCAATTAAAGTGATACCGATTTTATTTCCTAAATTATTATCATACCCCAACCCTAAGGTCACATCTGTATCTTCTCCAGCCTGGCTTAATAAATGATTTTGAATTGTTTCCACTTCATCCATGGTAAATTCATTTTCGCCTTCGGCAGAATTAATATTGATAAGGATCCATTTTGCTCCTTTGATATCATTATCATTCAGCAACGGCGAATTCAATGCATCCTCGATTGCTTTCTGCGCCCTGTTCTCTCCTTCGCATGCAGCGCTTCCTAAAATTGCAACGCCACCATTACGCATTACAGTGCATACATCTGCAAAGTCAACATTAATTTGCCCGGTACTGTTTATTACATCTGTTATACATTTTGCTGCCGTTGCCAAAACGTTATCAGCCTTGCTGAATGCAGCTTTCATGGTAAGATTACCAAACTGGTGACGAAGTTTATCATTGCTTATCACAAGCAAAGTATCTACATAATCTTTTAATTTACGAATACCTTCTTCGGCCTGCGCAATCCGTTTTTTACCCTCATACGCAAATGGTGTTGTTACAATACCGACTGTAAGAATGCCAAGGTCTTTACAAATTTTTGCAATTATCGGCGTGCCTCCCGTTCCTGTTCCGCCACCCATGCCTGCGGTAATAAAAGCCATCTTGGTATTTACTTCCAAAATGCGTTTTATCTCTTCCAGACTTTCTTCAGTGGCTTCTTTACCAATTTGCGGATTGGCTCCGGCACCAAGGCCCTGCGTTAAATGCGGACCGAGTTGAATTTTATTTGGAACATGGCTTTGCGAAATAGCCTGTGCATCTGTATTACAGATGATAAAGTTTACGCCGTCAATGTTTTGACTAAACATATAATTTACAGCATTGCTGCCGCCGCCGCCAACACCAATTACTTTGATGATGGAAGATTTTTCTTTAGGCAAATCAAAATGTATCATAAGTGTTACCCTCCAGATCCCGAAGTATCGGGACTTATTTTAATAGTTAGTAAAATTTGAATATTGTTATTCATAAATGAACTTGAATTTTTATTCTACCCAAGTCCCGATTCATCGGGATTAGAGGGTTTTATCTTCTTCTTCTTTGAACATATCTATCAATCCGTTTTTGAAAGAATCCATAAAGCCTTTTAAAGTTTTGCGCTGTTTTACCTTTGCTGCTTTTTGATCTGTTATTACTTCTTCGTTTTCTTCCGCCTGCTGTTGCAAACCTTCGGGCACATTTACTTTTTTGAATTGAATTTCAAACTGCTTGCGTTTGTTCTCATAATCATTGTATCCTTTCAATATCAAACCAAGACAAGTTGAATACATCGGCTTTGCAAGTTCTTCAATATGCCCTGCCGCAAGATGTTCATTTGGATAACCAATTCTTGCATTAATCCCGGTTATATATTCGGTTAACTGAATTAAATGTTTTAGCTGAGAACCACCGCCGGTAAGGATCACACCGCCATTCAACATTCGGTTATCCAATCCAACCTGTTTTAAATGGTAAGAAACAAAATCCATTATTTCACTCATGCGTGCCTGGATGATACCTGCAAGATTTTTTACAGATATTTCTTTGGGGGCCATGCCACGCAAACCCGGAATTGTTATAAATGCATTGCTCTTTGCTTCTTCTGCCAAAGCGCTGCCGAACTGAACTTTCATTTGTTCTGCCTGTGTTCTTAAAACGCCTAAACCTGTTTTAATATCATTGGTAATATTCTCCCCGCCAAAAGGAATAACAGCAGTATGCTTTAAAATTCCTTCATAAAAAACAGCAAGGTCTGTTGTGCCACCACCAATATCAACAATAGCAACGCCTGCCTCAAGATCATGATCGCACATTACCGCCGCTGCAGAAGCCAATGGCTGAAGAACAAGATCTTTTGTTTTCAATCCTGCCTTATCCACACTGCGGTTAATATTTCTTATTGCATTTTTATCACCTGTGATGATGTGAAAATTTGCGCCAACTTTTACACCGCTGTAACCAATTGGGTCAGGAATGTTTTGAAAATTATCTACGGTAAATTCCTGCGGTATCACATCAATGATCTGGTCTCCGGCAGGTATGTAAGTTTTATATTGATCATTTATCAACTGATCAATTTCTGCCTGTTTAATTTCTTCATCCGTATTCTGGCGTACAATGTCGCCACGGGTTTGAAGACTCTTAATGTGATGCCCTGCAATACCAACGTACACTTCGCTTATAGGCAAAGTAGGATTGCTGGCATAACAATTTTCCAGCGCCGTTTGTATGGCTTTAATAGTTTGATCGATGTTCAGCACCATACCGTGTTGTACACCGTTGCTGTTGGCACGGCCAAAGCCGAGAATTTCAAGTTTGCCAAACTCGTTTTTACGTCCGGCAATGGCGGCAATTTTTGTAGTGCCAATGTCCAGACCGACAATAATGGGTTGTTCGCTGTTCATAGTTGTATGTGTTTTTGTTGTGAAGCCTCACCCTTGCTCCCTCTCCGAAAGAGAGGGAGACCAGGCATTAAAAATATTTTTATCATTTGTTTTTTACAATTCATCATTTAAAACCTCACCCTTAATCCCTCTCCAAAAGAGAGGGAGACCGGGCATTTTATTTATTTTTTATAATTTGTTTTTTACAATTCATCATTAAATCTTTATTCATCTGTTAACTTTTATTCATCCTAAAATTGTAGGGCTTCGTAAGTCTCCCTTTAGGGAGATTTAGAGGGCTAATAATCATTTGTTGGAGGCATAACTGCCTTTGGTTTTATTTTTATTTTATTGATTGGTTTTATTATTGATTTATTAATTGGGTTTGTTGATGAAGATTTTAATACAATAGTTTTTTTAGGCGGATTTGGATTTGGTTTTTCATTAGATGAAGATTTACTCTTTGTTGGAGTTGATTTTTTAAAAGTATTTTTTAAATCCCTGGAAGGCTTATCCGATGCAGGTTTAAGCCAGAAAGGTTTTTCAATGGGCTGAGAAATTTTCTTCTCCGGAACAATAGTTTTTGTAAGAATAGGATCTGGTCTTTCAATGAATAATTGAATGGGTTTATAAACATTAGGGGTTACAGGTTTGGTAATTATAGTTTGTTCATCGGGCATATCATCAAGCTGGGGAGCTACAGGAATAGTATTATCATCCTGTGGCTGCTCTAACTGGATATTATTAATGCTGTCATTCGCTTGTTTCTGCGCATTGACAACTATACTCTGCATTATTTGTTTTGTTCTTAAAAGATCCTGTACAATGTCTTCTGTGCCTCTTTTTACAGCAACTACCTGTGATTTGTACTGCACATTTATTTTTGAATACTTATTCCATCCAACTTTTGTTGCCACCTGCTTATAAAACGTGAGAAGATTATCAAATTTCTCTTCATAATTATCTGCATTCCCAAAAACAATAATTTGATTTCCAACTTTGGGTATCATCTCAAAAGTTCTGTCGGCAGTAATATCCACCTGGTCAATTTGTGCCATCCAGAATGGATCTTTCAAAATGTAATTGCTGATGTTCTTTACATCATTTAATAAATTACTGTCAGCTTTTGTAACCGTATTTGCCTGCGCAGGAAAATTGCTGAATACAGGGACTCGCGCAGATGACTTATCGCTTAAAGGCAATCTTGCAAGAGCAGTATCAAGGTAAAAGGATGAACCTGTATTGGTAAAAATTCTTGCCACAGGTTCTCTTTCAATAACATCTACTCTAAGCACTTCATTATTATCAAAGAACAATTCAGCATTTTTTATCCATTGATCTTTTTTCAATGTATTTTCAATTGCAGCAAGATTGAAAGAGCCTAAAGTTTTACCCGTTAAGGCGCCGCCACAAAGTGCTTCGAGGATATTGCTGATCTCTTTTTTATCAATAAAAAAATTATTTTGAACTCCGCTGATATTTATATTCACTCCTTTGCAATGTTTATTATTTCTTAAGCCCATGGCAGCGCCAAGCAATACAACAGTTGCAAATCCCAGCAATGCCCACAACAGGTTACCGAAAATTCTTTTAAAGTTATATCGTCTTTTTTCTGACATGCCCCTGACCCCTAAAGAGGTATATTTTGATTGTTTAGAATAATTTGTTTTATAGGTTCTACTATTGCATCAATATCACCTGCACCAGCTGTAATAAATACCTCACCCCTGCCCTCTCCACAAGTGGAGAGGGAGGCTTTCGAAAGCCTTAAATAATTTAGGAGTTCGTCCTTTGTCTTTATGCTTTTATTTTCGTTTTTCATTTCATTTAAGATCAATGCACTTGTTACACCTTCAATGGGTAATTCTCTTGCAGGATAGATTGGTAACAGGATCACCTCATCTGCCATATCAAGGATCTTTGCAAACTCTGCAGCGAAATCTCTTGTACGTGAAAAAAGATGTGGTTGAAAAACAACTGTACATTTCATGCCACTGAATAAGGTTTTGGCGCCTGTTATCAATGCTTTTAATTCTTCAGGATGATGAGCATAATCATCAATGAAAACCTCACCCCTGCCCCTCTCCACAAGTGGAGAGGGGAAAAGGATATATTCAAATCTTCTCTTTACTCCTTTAAAGTTTTGTACAGCTGATCTTATTTTAGCCGGTTCAATTTTTAAATGGTGTGCTACTGAAATTGCTGCTACAACATTTTCCACATTATGCATACCTCCCATATTTAAAACAACATTATCAAGCGTCCAATCTGATGTCATCACATCAAACCGGTAGCTTCCCTTGCTCATTGTTATGTTGGAGGCATATACATCTGCTGCATCATTTTGCAGGCTATAACGCAAATGAACAGGCGCCGTTAATTCCATATCTTTTTTCAATCCATATTTACTTACCAGCAAACCATTGGATTTTATTTTACCGGTAAATTCAACAAAAGCATTTTGCATCACCTCTTCTGTTCCATAGATATCCAGATGATCAGCATCCATTGCAGAGATAATGGCTACATCGGGCTTTAATTTAAAAAAGCTGCGGTCATATTCATCTGCCTCAATAACACAAACATTTTTTTCACTGCTCCAGAAATTGGTGTTATAGTTAACAGAAACGCCTCCTAAAAAAGCATTGCATCCATAACCACTGTCACGAAGTATATGAGCTATCATAGCGCTGATAGTGGTTTTGCCATGAGTGCCGGCAACGCAGATATTAAAAGAATCATCAGTAATCTTTCCCAAAACATCACTGCGTTTTAAAAGCGGATAATTATTTTGCTGATAGTAGACAAACTCTTTATGCTCTTTTGGTACTGCAGGAGTATACACGATCAATTGAGCATCTTTATCCAATAAATTGATATCATCAGTATAGTGAATTTTTATTCCTTCTTTTTCTAATTGCTTTGACAAGTTTGTTTCTGTTTTATCGTAACCACTTACTGTAACTCCTTTTGAAGAAAAATATCTTGCGAGGGCACTCATACCAATGCCTCCAATGCCAATAAAATAAATTCTTGATATGTTTTTCAGATCAATCATTTAGTGTTTTTAAAATTTCATTTGCAATTAATTCATCAGCGTTTATGTTACCCAGCTTTGCAATATTTTCTTTTAGCTCATTTGCTTTAGCAGAATCGTTTGCTAACACAGCTATTGTGTTTATTAATTTTTCATTAACCTCACTGTCATTCATCATTATAGCTGCATGTTGTGCTACCAATGCATTTGCATTTGCAGTTTGATGATCTTCTGCCGCATGGGGATAAGGAACAAAAATTACCGGCTTACCCACTACACATAATTCAGCGATTGCCATAGCCCCCGCACGTGATACCACTATATCTGCTGCTGCGTAAGCATATTCCATATTATTGATAAAAGCATTTGTCCAGATATTAGTTCTTTCTTCTTCAGCCTCAGCAGCTGCAGGCGCATATCCTTTGCCTGTTTGCCAGATAAGCTGCAGATTATTTTCCTTAAAAAAATCAAGATTATTTTCAATTACTGTATTAATACTTCCTGCACCAAGACTGCCGCCCATTACAAAAACCGTTTTCATTTCTTCTGTTAATCCAAAAAATTCCAATGCTTCTTTTCTTGATATTTTATTTTGAGAAAAAATATTTCTTACAGGATTACCTGTCATAAGAATTTTTTCTTTTGGAAAAAATTTATCCATATCATAAGACGCGACAAATATTTTGGTTGCTCTTGCTGCAAGAATGATATTGCTTTTGCCTGCGAAAGAATTACTCTCATGAATGAATGTGGGAATACCTCTTGTCTGCGCTAACCTAACAACAGGAAAGCTTGAATAGCCACCTACACCAACTACAGCATGTGGTTTAAAATCATTTAATATCTTTCTAACCTGCGTAAAACTTTTTGTAAGCTTAAATGGCAACAAAATATTTTTAAGCAAAGAACTTCTGTTATATCCTGCGATGTAAAGCCCCACAATATCATATCCTGCCTGCGGCACTTTTTCCATTTCCATTTTTCCCTTAGCACCAACAAATAAAATTTCTACATCAGGCTGCTGCGCTTTTAATGCATTAGCAATTGCTATTGCAGGGAAAATATGTCCGCCTGTTCCACCACCGGCTATGATGATGCGACAACCCCTGCAACTTTTTAAAGGAGTTGCCTGAAGAGATCTTATGTAATCCTCAGTTTTCATACCCCCGTCCCTCTAAAGGAGATTTTAAAATTTATATTATTGTTATTATTCATTTTTATAACTCATTTTTTTGTTCATTCGTTGTTGCCGTACAAGTGAGTGACACAACTATGCTTAATTATGCACTGCTGCCCGCTACATAATTTTTTTCTTCTTCATCCGCATTAACTATCACAGTCTTCCCTTCCATTTGCTCAACGTTACGTGCCACACTTAAAATAATTCCGATAGCAAAACAGGTAAACCACAAACTGCTGCCACCCATACTCACCAGCGGCAAAGTGACGCCTGTAGTAGGAAATACATTTACATTAACAGCCATATTCACCATTGCCTGTATCACCAAAGTGAAACTTAACGCCACTGCCAGAAACGCCCCGAAAGCATAAGGGCATCTTTGAAAAAGCCTTATACTTCGAAACAAAAACAACAAATAAATAAACATGATTATAGCACCTCCCAGCAAACCATATTCTTCAATTATAATTGCATAAATAAAATCGCTGTAAGGATGTGGCAGGAAATTTCTTTGTTCACTTTTACCCGGACCTTTACCAAACCATCCTCCTTTTGCAATCGCAATTTTTGCCTGCTGAACCTGGTAAGATGCTTCCGCTTTATCAGCATACATAAAATCCTGTACACGTTTTATCCATGTTGGCATTCTGCCAAAAGTTAATACTGACGGGAGCTCTTTTGTTTTATTTTGCTCTTTATCATAATAATTTTTTGAAACAAGAATTAAAAAGATGAGTGGCAATAATGCTGCGCCAACAACTAATAAAATATGCCTGGTTTTTACTCTTCCGATAAACATAAGCATGAGAGCCGTACCACCAACTAATAATGCTGTTGAAAGATTTGCAGGTGCGATCAATAAACAAATTATTATTACAGGTATGATCAATGGAAGAAATCCCTTTTTAAAATTCTTTATTACATTTTGTTTCCTGCTAAGCTGCTTGCTGATGTACATAAAAAGTGCAAGCCTGGCAAGATCAGAAGTTTGAAAGGTCATGTTGATGACCGGTAATTTTATCCAACGGTTAGCATCGTTAATGCTGCTTCCAAACTTTAATGTGTAAAATAAGAGTGGGATCGATAATAAGAATAAAATCGTTGCCACTCTGGAATATATGGTGTAGTTCACTCTGTGTGCAAAGTAGATGATAAGTACGCCCAGTGCGATAAATGTTATCTGCTTAAATAGATAACTTTCAGTACTCTTATTCATTTTATAAGCCAATGAACCTATGCTGCTGTACACAACTAAAATGCTGACAAGCGTTAATAAAATAACAATTGCCCAGATGACTTTATCGCCTTTTGTGCGATTAAGAAATTTTCCTCTTACTGTATCAAAAGAAGAAAATTCAGTTGCTGATATTTGTTGTGTTTCACTCATAACCTCACCCTCGGTACCTCTCCTTCAGAGAGGAAGGTCGGGCTTTTATTATTTTTTTAAATATTGTTTTTTACATTTCATCATTCGTTCTTTAATTAACAACCTCACCCTTAGTCCCTCTCCTTTTGGAGAGGGAGACCGGACATTTGTTATTTTATCAGAATTTGGTTTTTACATTTCATCATTCTTTCTTTTATCAGCATTGGTATTACAGTTCTTTTACTGCCTGCTTAAATTGTCTGCCCCTGTCCTCATAATTTTTAAAAAGATCGAAACTTGCGCATGCAGGAGAAAGCAGGATCACATCTCCTTTATTTGCAAAATGAAATGCTGACTGCACCGCATCTTTTGTATTGTTTGTGTTAACAATTAGCTCCACTTCGTTTCCAAATGCCTCATGAATCTTTCTGTTATCAACACCCATACATACAATTGCTTTTACTTTTTCTTTTACAAGCTCTTTTATAAAAGAGTAATCATTCCCTTTATCAATACCGCCTAATATCAAAATTGTTGGATGGGTCATGCTCTCCAAAGCATACCATGTACTGTTTACATTGGTGGCTTTGCTATCGTTTATAAATTCTACGCCTTTAATTGTTGCAACAGGTTCCATGCGATGCTCCAGGCTTTCAAATGTTTGAACTGCATCTCTTATTTTTTCTTTTCTTATATACATTACAACCGCAGCAAGCCCGGCTGCCATTGTGTTGTACTGGTTATGCTTCCCTTTTACGGCAAAATCTTCAATACTCATAGTTACTTCCTCCTGTTTCCATTTTAAATGCATTCTTGCATCTGAAATATATGCGCCTTGTGGCAGTGGTTTACTCATAGTGAATGGTAATGGGTTAGATCTGATTAAAAAATTGTTTATGTTCTTCATAGTTATTTCATCATCCAGGCAATAAATGAATACATCCTTTTCTGTTTGATTTTCTGTTATTCTGAATTTGCTTTTTATATAATTTTCAAACTTATACCCGTACCTGTCTAGATGATCTTTGGTTATGTTTAATAGTATGGCTATATCCGGTCTGAAGGCTTTTATATCATCCAATTGAAAAGAACTTATTTCTGCTGCGTATACATCTTTTGGATCTTCTGCTATTTGCCTTGCGAATGAATAACCAATGTTCCCCACCAAAGCACAACTAAAGCCTGCTGTTTTGCAGATATGATAAACCAATGCTGTTGTTGTACTTTTTCCATTGCTGCCGGTTATTGCTATTATTTTGCTATCACCTTTATACCTGTATCCAAATTCTATTTCACTTATTATCCCGATCCCTTTTACTCTTATCTTCTTTATTAATTCATTCTCCGGTATGCCCGGACTTTTTATTATCAGATCTGCACTTAAAATTCTTTCCTCACTATGTTCTTCTTCAAACTCAATTTTATTTAACTCAAGCTCATTTTTATGCAGCACATTCATTTCACCTGAATCACTTACAAAAACCTCGTGCCCTTTTTGCTTAGCCAATAAAGCTGCTCCCACGCCGCTTTCCCCGGCTCCCAATATGACTATTTTTTCTTTCATCCATTTTTTTACTGTTAAGAAAAAAATGGTTCTTCACTGGTATAAATTTTAATGGGTCTTTTATTCTTCACAGATATTGGAATTGGTTTAGTTTTTCTCAAAGTTTATCAAAGGATCAGATTTTAAAACCGGAAAATGGTTTTTCAATCACTATTTTTAATTATCTCAATTTTAATGTTACCACCGCTGTAACCACAGATAAAATTGTGATCACCCAAAACCTTACTGCAATTTTGCTTTCATGATAACCCAGCATCTGGTAATGATGATGCAAAGGGCTCATCAAAAAAATTCTTCTTCCCTCTCCATGCTTTCTTTTAGTGTATTTAAAATATGCAACCTGAAACATCACACTCAACAGTTCCACTAAAAACACAAAACAAAAAATTGGTATCAGCAATTCTTTACGAACAATTATTGCAAGTGAAGCAATGATACCACCCAAAGCGAGGCTGCCTGTATCGCCCATGAAAACCTGCGCAGGGTAAGCATTATACCACAGGAAGCCGACACATGCACCTACAAATGCTGCAATAAATATTGCCAGCTCACTAAGATTTGGGATGTACATTATATTCAGATAATCAGCTATTCTTACATCGCCGCTAACAAATACAAATACCCCAAGACCCAAGCCGATTATGGCGCTTACTCCTGTAGCTAATCCATCCAATCCATCTGTAATATTTGCGCCATTTGAAACAGCCGTTACAATAAATATTACAATAAGAATATACAGTATGTATGTGTAGCTCTCAAGGCTTTTTGGCAGCAGCCTTGCGTAATTAAATTCATGCGTTTTTACAAATGGAATTGTTGTGATCGGTGTTTTAACCGTAACGAAGCGATGAATTTTTCCTTCAGCTAAAACAGTATCTTCTTTTAATTTTTTCTCGCCTCTCTGCGGTTTCCATGTAGAGTCGGCAGCACCGGTAACAATTTCTCTTTTAACTACTACGTTTTGATTAAAATAAAGTGTAGTGCCAATTATTATTCCAAGCATTACCTGTCCAAATATTTTAAACCAGCCTGCCAATCCATCAGCGTCAGTCTTTTTATAATCAATTCCTTTCTCTTTTGCTATACGCTTTGCTTTTATTTTAAGGTAGTCATCAATAAAGCCTATAACTCCCAGCCATACTGTACTTAACAACATTAGCCTTACATAAACTTTATTAAGATTTGCCAATAATAAGGTTGGAATAAGAATGGCAAGTATGATGATTATTCCTCCCATTGTTGGCGTACCGGTTTTTTGTTTCTCACCCTGCAAACCAAGATCACGCACCGATTCACTAATTTGTTTTTTCTTTAAAAAATTAATTATTTTTTTACCGAAAACTGTTGCAATCACTAATGATAAGATCACTGCCAACAACACCCTAAAGGTGATGAACTGAAATAGCCCGCTGCCGGGAAATTTTATTCCATTTTTTGTGAGCCAATCAAATAAGTGATACAACATTAGTTTGTTGTTTGTAGTTTATAGTTTGTTGTTTGTAGTTTGTAGTTTGTAGTTCCTGTCTATTTTCTTATTTCTTATTTCTTATTTCCTGTTATTTATTTATCTAATAATTCAAACATTTCCGCCAATACTGCTTTATCATCAAAAGGATATTTAATTCCTTTTATCTCCTGGTATTTTTCATGTCCTTTCCCTGCCACTAAAAGAATGTCTTCTCTTTTAGAAAAGCTAACAGCAGTTTTAATGGCTTCCTTTCTATCTGCTATTGAAATATATTTTTTGCGGCATGTAATGTTCACTCCGCCTTCCATATCTTTTATTATTTCATTTGGATCTTCGCTCCTCGGATTATCAGAAGTGAAGAATATTTTATCGCTATGCTCGCAGGCAACTTCTGCCATAACAGGACGTTTTGTTTTATCTCTGTCGCCGCCGCATCCAACAACCGTAAGAATTTTTTCTTCTCCATGGCGTAAGTTTTTTATTGCAGCTAAAACATTCAATAATGCATCAGGAGTATGAGCATAATCAATTATGCCAATAACTTTTTCTTTGGGAGAAACCATGTAATCAAATCTTCCTTCAGCACCGGTAAGGCTACTTAATACCTGTAATACAATTTGTTTATCTTCTCCTAAACAAACTGCTGCAGCATAGACTGCCAGAAGATTGTAAGCATTGAAAGTGCCGATAAGTTTAAAGTGAACTTCTATTTCATTAATAGTCATCAATAAACCGGTCAAACTATTCTCTAATATTTTTCCTTTAAAATCAGCCATAGTTTTAAGGCTGTAGAAATATTTTTTTGACGCAGTATTTTGAAGCATAACAGCTCCACGCTTATCATCTGCATTGGATATCGCAAACGCGGAAGAAGAAAGCTCATCAAAGAATTTTTTCTTTGCTTTTATATACTCGTCAAAGGTTTTATGGTAATCGAGATGATCGTGTGTTATGTTGGTAAATATGCCACCCGTAAACCGGAGCCCGGCTACTCTGTGCTGATCCAATGCATGCGAACTCACTTCCATAAAAACATAAGTGCAGGAACTGTTCACCATTTTTGCCAGTAACTTATTTACACTAACAGCATCAGGAGTAGTATGTGTTGAGGGTAATATTTTATCAGCAATCTGATTTTGCACTGTGCTTATCAAACCACATTTATACCCGATTGCAGAAAATAATTTAAATAAAAGTGTGGCAATAGTTGTTTTGCCGTTAGTTCCTGTAACACCAATTAATTTTATTTTGTGTGATGGTTGTCCGTAAAAATTATGTGCCATAATTCCTGCAGCTGCAGCGCTGTTCTCAACTACCAGATACATTACCCCATTCTTAATGTCGCCGGGAAGATCTTCGCAAATAATAACAGCAGCGCCATTTGTGATAGCAGTGTTAATATAATTATGCCCGTCAGTATTACTTCCTTTAATGGCAATGAAACATGAGTCTGTTGTAACCTTTCTTGAATCAATTTGCAGATCATTCACTTCATCAACTGCATTGCCTGTTATTGATTTGATGTTTACTGTATACAATATGTCCTGCAATGATGCCATTAATTCATTTGTATATTTATTGTTTGTCCTTTTGTAAATGTTGTACCCTCCTGTAATGATTGATAGATCACTTTTCCTCTACCGCCGACTGTAACTATTAATCCATAATTCTCCAGCATATAAACTGCATCTTTTAAACCTAATCCTAAAACCCGTGGCATAACCGCAGATTGAGCCGAAGGATTGTTCATCGCATTTAGAATTACTTTATTATCATACATATTTATACTTCTCCAATACCCCGCTGCCCCTGAATCTAAATAAGGCAGATCCAAAACACTTAATATTTTATTGATATCATTTTTTAAGCCGTAGTAATTATAAGTGGAGCTATCCTTAACCGCTGCTGATTGAAAGAAAGGATGATAAGAAAGATCAGATGCATAAACTTTATCAGCAACCTCTCTGAAAACGGGACCTGATACAACACCACCATAAGCCAGCTTTGATTCATTACTGTTTTGTATAACTACTGCAATTGTATACTTCGGCTTCTCAACAGGAAAAAATCCTATAAAAGAAGATTGATAAATTTTATTGGCTTTATTATATCCGCGATTATCCAGTGCCGTTACTGCTGTGCCGGTTTTACCTGCAAAAGAATACATGCCGGTTTTTAAGCTGTGGGCAGTGCCGTGTTCACTTTCAACAACATTCAGCAAACAATCTTTTAATTTCCCTAAAGTTTCATCACTGCAGATTTTTTCCACCAATACCTGCGGTGTAAAAGATTTTATATCAACTCCCATATCCCTTACTGAATTAACGAGGTAAGGCTTCATCATTCTTCCATTATTGGCAACAGCATTATACACCATCAGCATATGCAATGGAGTGATGAGTTCTTCGTACCCGTGCGCCATAAAAGGTAATGTGGTTGCGCCCCAAAATTTTCCGCCGGGTTTTTTAATAAGAGGAAAAGCCTGACCAACTATATCAACTCCTGTTGCTGTATCCAACCTCAAATGATGCAAATGATTATAAAACTGAGTAGGGTTATTATGGTAATATTGCTCTGCAAGTTTTGCGAAGGCAACATTGGATGATCTCGCAAAAGCCTGTTTCACTGTAATTCTTCCGGTACCTAAATGTGAATCCCGGATCTTTAATCCATAAAAAAGTTTGCTTCCACCTTCGCAATCCACAATGGTATTTGTATCAACATGTTTATCTTCTAAAAGAGATAATAATGTTGCCAATTTAAAAATGGAACCAGGCTCTGTTTTTTTACCGATACCATAATTATAATCTTCCATGTAAGTTCCATCAGGACGCTTGCCCAGGTTTGCAATGGCTTTAATTTTACCTGTTTCAGTCTCCATAACAATGCAGGTTCCATGCAAAGAGTTGTTCATCACCATCATCTTCATCAATGCATTTTCAGCAACATCCTGCATGTATGTATCAATAGTGGTGATAATATCTTTTCCATTCTCCGGCTCAATTTCTGCACCGTCGACTGGTACATATACGCCAGCCATGTAACGCATCAAACGCTGACCGGTCTGTCCTTTCAGCAAACTGTCATACGTTCTTTCAAGACCAACATTTTTACTTGTATCTCCACGTGAAAGGCCGATGGTACGATTGGCTAATAACACATAAGGGTTTACTCTGCTATCACGTACATCTATAATAAACCCGCTTTTGTTTCTTCCTTCTTTTACTAAAACAAAATCTCTTAATTGCTTGTATTGCTCAAATGATATTTTCCTTTTCAGCAAAAAATACCTGTCTTCATTTTGATAAGCCAGCAGTAATTCTTTTTTATAATCCTGGGCAGATGCATCGTTAAAAAGATTAGATAATGAACTGCTTAGTGAATCAAGATTATCATAAAATCTTTTACCATTTTTTTCCCGTAAGCCTTCTGCTCCAAAATCAATATAGATATCAAATACAGGGATAGATGTGCTGAGCATGTTACCATCTTCACTATAAATACTTCCCCTTTCTCCATTTATAGGCATATACTTTAAATGCAGGCTGTCACTCATGCTCTTCCAATAACTTCCCTGGATACGCTGAATGTAAAAAGCCCTGCCTAACACTACAACTCCCAGCACAATAATGCCAAGGAAGCAGAGGTAAACACGCCATAGTATATCTTTTTTTACATCCAATTTTACTTGGTTAGTTTTTTATATAATAAGTCAACTTAATTTTTAGTTCTCTTTTGTGCTGTCACCAATTTTCATTGGAGGAGCAGTAAGCTCTTTTAGCCCCAAAGGCTCAACAGCCTTTACCAATTCACTTTCCTTACTTCTGAAAATCACATCCCGTTTCACAGTTTTAAATTCATACTCCATTTCTTTTAAATGCTTTGCTGTGGCATTAATTTTTCGAATGTTCTTATCTGCATAATGCCCGTTAGCTATGTATAAAACCGTAAGCAGTGCAGTAAATAAAAAAAAGGGAATATTCTTTACGATCCACCTGTAGTAAAACCATTTTCTCCAATCTTTTCTGGGATTGAAAGGTTTTTCTTTACCGGCTTTTATTTTATCTTCTGACATTAATTTTTTTTATTTTTTAAACTTTTTCAGCTATTCGAAGCTTTGCACTTCTGGCTCTTGGATTTTTTTTGATCTCCTCTTCATCAGGAATGATTGGCTTTTTTGTTAGGATGTGAAACGGGCTTTCATTTTTTGTTCCGTATACTTCATCAGTTTTCGCATCATCAACTCCTTTCTTAAAAAAATTCTTTACAATTCTGTCTTCCAAAGAATGAAATGTGATAATTGCTATACGACCACCCCCTTTTAAAACATCAATGCTTTGCTGCAACATTTCTTTAAGGGCTTCTAACTCATCATTAACTTCTATCCTCAGTGCCTGAAAAACCTGGGCAAAATATTTGTTAGGATTGCCTTTAACGGTGGCATGAACAGCATTTTTAAAATCAGTAATTGTTTGCATTGATGTTGTATTTCTCTGCTGTACAATTGTTCTGGCTAATGTTTTTGAATTGGTGATCTCTCCATATTGCTCAAAAATTTTGTGCAACTTTTCTTCTGGATAATTTTTTAACACATCCATTGCCATCAATGTCTGTCGCTGGTCCATCCGCATATCCATGGCTGCATTAAACCGGGTTGAGAATCCACGCTCTGCTTTATCAAACTGGTAACTGGAAACGCCTAAGTCTGCTAATATTCCATCAACCTCTGTTATCTTATGCAAACGAAGAAATCGGTGCAGATGACGAAAATTTTGCGGAACAAAAATTATTCTTTCATCATCAGGTACATTTTTCTTTGCATCTTCATCCTGGTCAAAAGCAATTAATCTTCCTTCTTTATTTAATTTATCCAGAATAGCTTTGCTGTGCCCGCCACCACCAAATGTGCAGTCAACATATACCCCTGCCGGATTAATTTTTAATCCTACTATAACCTGTTGCAACATTACCGGCACATGATAAATGCCCTGTTGCATAAATTATAGTTCATTTTTTTTATCACCTGCCATAACATCTTTAGCCAGATTGCTAAATGCCTCGGGTGAAAAAGTTTCAAAGAACTGCTGGTACTTATTTTTATCCCAGATCTCAATTTTATTTACTGCCGAAACCAATACAATATCTTTTTCCAAGCCTGCGTATCCCATTAAGTTTTTTGGTATAAGTAAACGGTTGGCGCTATCCAGTTCAACCTGTGTTGCACCATTTAAAAAGTACCGCCTAAACTGCCGAACTTTAGGCTCAAAATCATTTAGATCACTTATCTCAGAAAAAATGGGTTTCCAGCTTTTCATTGGGTACAGACTCAGGCATTTTTCAAAACCGCGGTTTATTACAAAATGCTCTGAACCACCTTCAGGTAATTGCTTTTTAACTGCCGAAGGAAGCAAAAAACGTCCCTTAGCATCCAAGGTTGATTCATATTCACCTATAAAGCCTATCATTATTAATGGTTTAGAGCGGGTTTGGCAATAATTTCCACAAAATAACACTTTTTCCCACTTGACCAACTATTTTGTAAAAAATTTTTTATACACATACTTTTATTTAATATCAGAGAGGAGATTATATTTTAAATCTTTAAAATGAAATGGTAGCAGATTATTCAGGTATACCGCTTTAAAAAAAATTGGGTATCAAAGAAGAAATGAAAGTGCAATTGATTGGGCAAGCCGAAGATTATTTTGATCTCTTAGAGAGAAATATATCATCCTAATTTTGTAAAAAAAATGAAACTCCTGATTTCATTCATTTGTTTGTAAAGACAAAAAAAGAATTTGAATCTGAGATGAAAAAACTAAAACAGAACATAAAACCCACAACAGTTATTTGGGTATCATGGTATAAAAAAAGTGCAGAAATTTCTGCAGATATCACAGAAGATGTGATTAGAGATTATGCATTAC
>OLLO01000359.1_pt1 | contig 17086 bp, 10 predicted proteins | sample 1604551 | NCBI WGS metagenome assembly OLLO01 (sample SAMEA104055720, study PRJEB20765) | soil metagenome | biome: Arctic tundra; feature: Polygonal ground; material: soil | place: USA | collected 2011-09 | depth 0-0.5 m
CAACATTCGCAGTATATGGCCCATAAGATGATGGACTTTGAACATCCGCCGTCTTAGTATAATTGCCAAGGAGATCGGTTAAATTAACAGGACAATATTTTTGCATTACTAATTTAAAAACAGCAAATCCAGAAAACACAGGTACATCTCCTCCGGTAATTGTAAATGTTAATGTGTCTTTTCTGCCTGTAGGATAACCAGCGAAAATACCTTTTACGGCTATTGAATCTACTACTTTTCCTGCAGGGATAACAATTGAATTTGAAGCAATAGTATATTGCACTCCTGCAACTGCGCCTGTTGATGAGGTAACTGTGTAATTTATTGTTCTGTCCACATTTGACACAGTAGTAATTCCAATTGGAATTTTATAAACAGAATTAGGATCGTTAGCAATAAAATAGCTACCAATAGCAGGAGCGCCAGCCGCTGGAGTAGGGATAATTCCAGATCCATCATATGCAAACTCAGCCAAGGCTGTAGTAGTGATAGTATTGTCTTTTTTAGTACATGCAAAACCAACAGTTATCAGTACTAAAAGCAGGTATATTTTTTTATGTAGAATCATTTTATAGTAATTTATATGTTTTATAATGGGTTTTGATCAGCAGCAGTTAAACTTTTATTTGCATCCATTTCTACTTGAGGAAGTTGCCATCTCCACCTATTATCGGTAGCAGGAATATTAAGTAAACTCCATTGATTCCCATCACGTACAAGAGGTAATTGGTATCTTTTCAAATCAAAATACTGCACCCCCATTTCTCCATATAATTCTTTCCGGCGTTCAACTAAAATTTGATTGATTAGTGTTGCTTTATCGGGCGCAGTAGACCTAATTGCATTTGGATCTCTTTGCTTTTGTAAAACAAATAATGCATCCTTAGCTGGCTCTAATTGATTAGTTTGAGCGAGCCCCTCTGCTTCAATCAAATATGTTTCAGATGAACGTGACAAAACCAAATCACCTGACTGACTAGCGTTGTCCTGAAATTTAATAGTTACCCATTTTTTCCATGGGTTAGCTGAACTTTGACCAGTAGCAGGTAAAAATAAGTTTCTAACATCTGTTGCTGTGAATAAATTTACAAAAGTTGTATTTACATATAGGTCATTATATCTTCCTTTAAAAGCGGGATTAGGAGAGTTAATTGGCTCGATATAGCCATAAAAAGAAGCATAAGAAAGGGATTGAGTAGCATTGAACTGTATTCCCCAAAGCCACTCAGGATTTGTTACCGAATTAAAACCGGCCTTATAATCCGTGCCACTCATTAGTGGATAACCAATTCGTGCAGCCTGGGCATTAGAGATGGCTTTTGTCCAAAGAGAATTATCAGCCATAGCCATCTCTTGATATACTTCAGCTAGTATAAGTTGTGCAACATTTTTGTTTATTCTATACTTATCTATTCTAGTGGTTGTTAATGTAGCTACAGCATATTCCAGATCGGATGTAATTAATGCGTAAACATCTTTTAAGGGTGCTCGTGTATTACCATTGCTAGCAGAGGTTGCCGGGGTAGTATAAATAGGAACTCCAGGCGCATTAGGATCTTTAGAATACGTAAATTGGTAAATCCTTGCAAGCCAAAAATAACTATAGGCTCTTAACGCTCTGGCTTCAGCGATAAGTTGATCTTTTACAGTTTGTGCTTCAGGAATATTTGGAACATTCAAAATAATAGCATTGGCATTATTAATGGCTTTATAAAACAAATTCCATATTTGTTGGGTACGTGTAGCTGTTGCAATTCTGCCATAAGTATTATCTGACCAGTTATTTTCGTAAAGCCACCAATTACCAGGATCGGAAATAAGATCATTGCCTCTCATATCAAAGTTGAGCTGAATAGTCTTTAACCCATACATATTTTGCTGACCCAATGCATACCTTTGAAAAAGATAATAAATGCCAGTCATGGCGTTATCGGCGCCTATTTTAGAACCAAATATTACATTTTGTGATAAAGAGCCATCAGATGGTTGAATTTGATTAAGAAAACTCTTTTTGCATGAAGTAAGTATTATGATACTCAAACATGCAGTTATTAAATATTTATTCGATTTCATATAATTATTTTATTGTTCTATAAATTAAAAATCCAAATTAGCGCCTACGGAAAAGGTTCTGTATGTAGAGGACGTATTACTGGTAATTCCACCGATTCCTGATTCAGGATCTAAACCATTGCGTCCGAAAAAAGTAAACGGATTTTGAATATCTACATAAAAACGTGCATTAGATATTTTTACTTTGCTCAAAATTTCTTTTGGCAAACGATAACCTAAAGTAATATTTCTTATACGCATGTATGAAGCATCATATAAAAAACGGGTTGATGAGGAATTACCCTGGTAATCTGTTGTACCTGTTAATTTAGGTGTTCTACCGTCTCCAGTATTAGTTGTGCTTTGCCATCTTCCTGAAATATCAGTACTCCAATTATAGCCTGATTGGGTTCCTATAGATCCATACATCAAACCTGCATAATCAGCATCATAGATTTTACCACCAATACTAAAAGCAGTTAATACTGTTAAATCAAAAGATTTGAACCGAACTGTATTCGTTAAACCGCCTGTCCAGGTTGGTAAAGATGTTCCTTCATAATATCTTGTCCCCTGACTGTAAATCTTAGTAGTAGTTCTTCCAGTAACCTTACCGCTTGCATCTAATTGATCCATATACCACAAAGGCCTACCATCTGTTAAATCCACCCCAGCATATTCTCTTAGATAAAAATTGTATAAGCTTTGTCCTACAATTAAATTGCTTAATCCTGAACCTGCAATAGAGGTTTGAGGTAAAGCAAGAATTTTATTTTTTACATGGCTAAGATTTGCTGAAGTTGACCACTCAAAATTTCTCTTTCTAATATTTACGGTTGTAAGGTCCAATTCAAAACCACGGTTTTCTACAGTTCCAATATTATCGTTTATGCCGCTAATCCCTACAGATATAGGCAAAGGCCTTAAAAATAATAATTTGTCAGATTGTCTTTTAAAATATGTAACAGAACCTGTAATTCTGTTTTTAAACAATCCGAAATCGATGCCCAGATCAAGATCCTTTTGGGTTTCCCATGTAAGAGCACCGTTTGCAAGGCTTCCGATAATAGAGCCGCTGTAATTAGCAATATTTGCACCTGCTGAATAACTACCCAAATAAGGATAGTAACCGGGAAGTGATTGATTACCAGTTGTACCATAACTTGCTCTTAATTTCAAGTCACTCAATACTCTGATACCCGATAAAAACTTTTCTCTGTTTACATTCCATGCGCCACCAATTGAATAGAATACACCTTGTCTTGAACTGTCTGCAAATCTGCTTGAAGCATCTGTACGCAAAGAAAGAGATAAATGATATTTATCACTAAAATCATAATTTAACCTGCTAAAGTAACTTACTAATCTTTCATTATTAGAGTTTGAAGTAGCAGTATATGGGGTGCTGCCATAAGCCAGTTCTGTAACGCCTGGAAAAGTAAAGCCTCTGGATTCTGCGGCAACTGATTCATCATGATATTTATAAGCTTCAGCCCCTAAAAGGAAATTTATATGGTGTATTGAAGAAAATAATTTATCATATGTTAGCGTGTTTGTAAAAGTTTGCGTTGAAGATTGCAATCTTGATTTGTAACTTCTGCCTCCATAAGCAGCTCCATCACCAATAAAAGGATTATAGTATGTATTTTGATTCAGTTGATATAAATCAAGAACATACTGAGTTTTGAATTTCAAACCTCTAAATATTTGCGCTTCAGCATACCCATTCATTGATGTTATAAATCTATCGTAGGTAGTTGGGTTTAGCGAGGTTGTTCCTAATGGATTGGCAGGATTTAGCACTGGGCGTGATAGAGGGCCATTGTTACCAAAATCAAACTGTTTATTGCCTTTAGCATCAAGAATAAAATTTCCCGTTGTTGGATCATGGAGATAAACAGGATACAGGTTTGAAACAGTTCGCACAAATCCAATTACATTAGAATATGCAGTACCCCCTTGTACAGGAAAATTCTGAGTTGAATATGCAAGATTTGTATTAACTCCAGCGTTTAACCAATCATTTACTTTTGTATCCACCTTTATACGTCCTGTATATCTTTTAAAAAAAGATTCTATCGCAACTCCATTATCATTTAAATATCCACCTGATACATAATACCTTGTCCTGTCAGTTCCGCCAGACACAGAAAGGTTCATATCATTTCTAATACCAGTTTTTAACAGAGCATCAGCCCAGCTTTCATTCCAAAGGCTTTTTGCACCAGGAACAATTTTCCCATCAAGTCCTACTGGCTGAGCTACTCCGAATGGGTTATAAACAAGCCTTCCAACTACGGTTTTGCTTGCATAATCTTCTGGAGAAGCAGACCCTGTTGAAGTGACCAAATTAGGAGAAAGTATGGCTTCATTTCTTAAGCCTTCCCATGTTAATTCATATATTTGGTTTGCATTAACATATGCATAATCATTTACTGCTCGGTTTGATTGTCCAGAAACTACAGATAAAGACACTTTAGGAGTTCCTTTGCCGGTTTTGGTAGTAATTTGTATTACTCCATTAGCAGCACGGGATCCATATAGTGCAGTAGATGAGGCATCTTTTAAAACAGTAACACTTTCTATATCATTAGGATTAATATTATTAATATTACCTCCATAAACTGCTCCATCTACTACGAATAATGGATCAGATGAGGCATTAACCGAACCAATCCCCCGGATACGAATCGTTGGACTTTCACCTGGTTGACCAGATCCACTTACAGCCAGAACTCCGCTGGCATTACCTTGCAGAATTCCGGTAATTGTAGTTACCTGAAGGTCTTTAAATTTTTCAGAATTAATCGTAGAAGCAGTACCGGTAAATGCTTTCTTTTGAGTGGTTCCGTAAGCAGTTACTACCACTCCCTCCAGACTATTTACTCTTGAAATTAAAACCACATCAATATTTCCCCCATTAATGGCAACCTCTTGAGTTGCCATGTTTACAGAAGAAACCACTAAGGTTCTTGCATTAGAAGGAATATTTAAACTAAAGCTTCCATCTGCATTAGTTTCTGTGCCAATCCGGGTATCTTTTACTAAAACAGAAACTCCCTGTATTCCCTGGCCATTCTCATCAGTTACTTTACCGGTAATGGTACGGTTTTGAGCTTGTGTATTTATCAGCAAAAAAAATAATGCTGATAAGGTTAAGAAAAATTTTCTCATGTGCATTTTTGATTTTTTGATTTATTATTTAAAAATTTGGATTATTTAATATCAGATAATTAATGACAACATTACTTTGAACAATGCTGCGTACTATCTGATTTTGTGTAATAAAATATTGATTGTTATTCGTATCAAAGAAAGCATTGTTTAAAATTGCAGTATACCTATATGTAATAATTAAATAGTTTTGGAAACGACAAATATAATTGAGATATATAGAATTACAAAAATTTATTTTACCTGGGTTTCTGCTCTATTACTTTTTGATCCGATAAGTAATAATGTCGGCAATAAAATAAGGTTGGTTAAAGTAGCAACCAATAAAGTTAATGAAGTGAGCCAGCCCAATGCCTGCGTACCTCCGAAGCCACTAAAACAAAAAATTATAAAGCCGGCAATTAAAACCATTGAGGTATATAAAATACTTAAACCGGTATGCTTAATTGTTTCACTAACAGTTTTAATAACATTATTATTATGTTGCGGAAGCTCCTGTTTATAATTTACCAAAAACCTTATGGTAACATCAATTGCTATTCCCAGAGCTACGCTAAAGATCAATACTGTTGAGGGTTTTAGCCGTATACCGATCCAGCCCATAATACCTGCTGTAACAATCAAGGGAATTACATTGGGAATAAGAGAGCAGAAAAGAATACGTATCGATTTAAAGAGATAGAACATGCATAATGCAATTAATAAAAATGCCCAAAGTATGCTTTGCTTTAATCCATCCACAATAAATTTACTGCCTTCTAAAAAAGTAATGCTGCTGCCTGTTAGTATCACATTATATTTTGCAGTATCAAAAAGTTGATTAGCTCTTGCCTTTACACCATTTAAAATCTCAGGCAATTTTTTAGTGCCCACATCTGCCATATTAATGCTAACTCTTGTGCTTTGTTTGGCTGTATCTATAAAGCTTGTTAGAAGTTTAGAAAGATCATTTTTATGTTGCGAATCACTTGCTGCAGGTTTTATATAATCCGCAAGAAAAACAAGCTCTTCATTTGTGGGTAATCTATAACTTGTAGTGTCCTGTTCATAAAAAGCCTGTGTCACAAACTTTAAACCTTCTGCAATAGAAAGCGGACGAGCCATTTCGCTTTGCGCAGAAATATATTGAGAAAGAGAATCTATTTTTTCAAGAACAGGCAATGCTCTTGCGCCTGCAAGACCATAACGCTTTTTTGTATCTATCACAATTTCCAAAGGCATAACACCTTTAAAATTCTTTTCAAAAAATTTCAGGTCGGTATAGATCTTATCTGTTTTTGGCAGGTCCTCTACCATAAATGCTTCAGATCGTAATTTAAGAACACCCATTATTGAAAAAGCAAGAATTACTAAAGTTGTTCCATACACAATTTTTTTATGATGAAGAACCCATTGCTCAATGTTAAGTAATAACGAGGTTAACCAGCGATTGTCTAAATATTTTATTTGCGATTTTGTTGGTGCTTGTAAATAACTTAATACTGCAGGTAATAATATAAAAGAGATAACAAAGATCATCATGATGCTGATGCCGGCAACCGCACCAAACTCTTTTAAGACAGCGCTTTTGGTAAGAGAAAAAACTGCAAAACCAATTGCTGCTGATAAGTTACAAAACAATGTTACAACCCCCATCTTACTAACCATATCAATCAGCGATTGCTGTTTATTATTACTTGCTTTGTAGGTTGAATGATATTTATTTAAAAAGTAAATACAATTGGGAACTCCAATCACCACTACTAATGGCGGAATTAAAGCTGTTAATAAAGTGATCTTATATCCGAATAAATATAGAATACCAAAGCTCCATATAACACCGGTTAATACAACTGATAAGGATAACAGCATTGTACTTGCCGAACGAAAAAATATCAATAATATAAAAGCTGATAATGCCAATGATCCGAGCAGAAACCATTTCATCTCTTTTTTTATCCTGTCGGCTACCAATGTTTTTATTAAAGGAAGACCGCTGAGGTACGTCTCAATTTTTGTATTTGCGCTAAACGCATTTGTTTCAATAATTATATTATTTACTATTTCAGTTCTTAATGAAGAAGCCAGCGCTTCCTTATTAATGCGAACCCCAATCAGGTATGCATTGCTATCAGGTTTGATTGCAGGATTGTATAAAAGTGTTTTGTAAAAAGGAAGACTAAAGAAAACGGTTTTACTGCTGTCAAGTTCTTCCTGTGAACGTATCGTCTTAGAGAATATAGGTATAGAAGTTAGTTTTTGTGTTGCAGTATCTTTTATAAGATTTACTGCAGAAGATACGCTGAGTGCATCTTCTACGTATTTAATTTTTTTAAGATTGCGGGTAAGCTGGTTGAATGCATTGAATGTATTCAGTTCAAAAAAATTATCACTCTTAATTCCTACAACTAATAGATTTCCATCATCGCCAAATTTTTGTTTAAACGACAAGTATTGCTGATACTTTGGATTATCGGTTGGTATTGCTTTGGCAAACTCATAGCTAAGTTCAACCTTGCTGGCAAAGTATGCCATTAAGCCTGTTAGGGCTAATAAAATAACAAGTAAGAAAAGTCTGAATTTTAAAACAAAGTTTGCAAGACGTTGCCACATAACAGAAAATATTAATGCCGACAAAGATACAGGGATGCAGGGATACAAAGAGAGAAGAATGCATATTCATAAATACAATCCTGATAATTTCTCTTTACTTAATTTTATATTATTAAGATCACGAATTATATTCCAGATGCATTTAAATCTGATTAATCTTTTAATCCAAAAAATCATGCCCGCCTGACCGGACGGGCAGGGTTCAGATATTATGATCTACAAAACAAAAGGCATTGTATTACGAACCATAAAATATGGTGAAACATCTATTGTTGTAAATATTTTTACCGAGCTTTTTGGTATACAATCATATTTGGTAAATGGGGTACGATCTTCAGGTAAAACTTTAAAAGCAAATTTTTTTCAACCTACTTCTATTTTAGAGATGGAAGTATATCACAATGAATTAAAGAACCTGCAAAGGATAAAAGAATTTAAATGGGGCTATTTGTATAAAAATATTTTAAACGATGTTACCAGGAACTTAGTTGCCTTATACATGATAGAGCTTTTACAAAAATGTTTAAAACAGCCGGAAAATAATATTGATCTTTTTCAATTTACTGAAGATGCTTTTATGCAATTGGATATTGCAGATAATGCCGTTACAGCCAACTTTCCTTTATATTTTTGTCTGCATTTGTCTCATTTCTTCGGATTAAAGTTAGAGGATGATTATTCTGAAAATAATTCTATACTCGATCTGCAGGAAGGCAGATTTATTAAGCTTACTCCGCATCATCCACATTTTTTAGAGGAAGATTACAGTTATTACATTTCACAATTATTAAAAGTGCAGCATCCTGATGAACTAACAGAAATTAAACTAAATAAATCTATTAGAAAAGATATGCTGTTTGCGTTGCAGAATTTTTATGGATTACATATCCATGATTTTGGCATCATGAAAACATTGCCAATTTTACATGAGGTATTATCAGTCTGAACCAATAATTGTCTGAACCACGATTTGGCGGATTTTGGGATTAAAAAGATTGATGAGAGATTAAAGTTTTTTCCTAATTTTTTTTTAATCTTAATAATCCCAAAATCCGCCAAATCGTGGTTCAGATAATTTTTTTAATCTTACTAATCTTAAAATCCAATAAATCATGGGTCAGACAATTTTCTATTAATACTACTCCCGGCATTTTGCCATTTTCAAAACTTCCAAATGTTTTATCCATTTGCAAGGCCTTTGCACCATTGATAGTACTCCATTGCAGCATTTTTTCTAAAGAGATATCGTGAAAATTTTTCTGAATTGTTTTCATCTCGTCAAGTAAATTCAAACTGTGATTGCTGGCAAGACTATCTGTGCCTAAAGTAATATTGCAATCATTTTGAATCAACAGTTTTATAGGTGGGATTGTGTTCTCGATGTATTGATTCGCATTTATACAAACACAAAAAAATAGCTGCTGATCACCGCTTTTATTGTTTTTTGCATAGTCAATATCTGCCTGTGAAGTAAATGTATTGTGTACCAAAATGATTGATGCTGCATTTGATAACCTGGAAAAATAAGATTGCAAACTGCTTTTTTTGCCTGGCGAATAAAAAGAATTATCAATGTTCATCATCTTGTACATTCTTAAAAGATCTCCGGTGCCCTGTAAAAAAAATTCGTCTTCAAAAGATGTTTCCTGGTTGTGAATGCTCACTACTTTATTTTTAAAATACGGAATGATATGTTTCCATAAATCATCCGATACTGAATAAGGAGCATGAGGAACGATAGAATTTTGAATTTTGAATTTTGAATTTTGAATTTGAAACTCATCATAAATGCTTAAAGCTCTTTCAAACCTCATTTGCGATGCAGATGGCAGCCATCCACTGGCTTCAATAAAATTATAATATGCAAGCCTTTGTTTTTCCTTTTGAGGCAGCGTTAAAAGATTATTACAAATATCTCCTGCAGCAACAATTCCATTTAAAAGCATTTCATTTTCTGCTGCATCTATGGCGTTCAAGATTTCTTCTTCAGCAAAATGTCTTTCATTAACTACTTTATAAACAAAATCTACCAAACCTGTTTTCTCCGGAATTAAACCTTTCATGTGCGATAATTCCAAATGGCAATGCGTGTTTATAAAGCCCGGTGAAATAATTCCTTTAAATGTTTCAACATCTCCTGCATCATCTGCATCAATGATTGCTTCTACGGCTCCGTCTTTCTTTATAACAAGAACGTTATTGCTGTTCAGCATTCCTGTTCCTGTAAATAAATGATCTGCTTTAAATTTTCTATACAAAATGATTACCTGTTATCATGTAAATTTGCCGAAATTTTTCCAGAAGAATATGATATTATTAATTATAAGAGTATTTCTAAATCATTCCCCCAACGGGGGAAATACAAGGGGGCAGCATCATGTTAGATAAACTGGAGGGAATAAAAGCAAGATTTGATGAGTTGGGCATTGCATTAACTAATCCTGAAATTGTAGGGGATAATAAAAAGTACACAGCCATAAGTAAGGAATACAGAAGCCTTGAGAAAATTGTGAAGGTGCGTAATGAATACGCCAAAATATTGGATGATATTGAGTTTAATAAAGAAGTATTAAACAGCGATGATAACGAAATGAGAGAATTGGCGAAGGAAGAATTACCGGGCTTACAGGAAAAAAAGGAGGGACTGGAAAAACAAATTCGTACAATGCTTATCCCTAAAGATCCGCAGGATGAAAAAAATTGCATTTTAGAAATAAGAGCGGGAACAGGAGGTGATGAAGCATCACTTTTTGCAGGTGATCTGATGAGGATGTACCTAAAATATTGTGAAAAGAAAGGCTGGAAAACAACATTGCTCAGTGAAAGCGAAGGCACGGTAGGCGGGTATAAAGAAGTGCAAATAGAAGTAACGGGCGACGATGTTTACGGAACTTTAAAATTTGAAAGTGGTGTTCACCGGGTGCAAAGAGTTCCTGATACAGAAGCCAGCGGAAGAGTTCATACCAGTGCAGCAACTGTGGCAGTAATGCCTGAGGCGGAAGATGTAGATGTGGAAGTAAAAGAAAGTGATGTAAAAATGGAAACTGCCAGAAGTGGCGGCGCAGGCGGACAAAATGTAAATAAGGTTGAAACGAAGGTTTTTTTAACGCATATACCTACAGGAATTGTAGTTGTTTGCCAGACTGAACGCTCACAATTGGGGAATAGGGAAAAAGCTATGCAAATGTTGCGGACAAAACTCTACGAGGAAACAGTTCGTAAGCAGGAGGAAGAAATTTCAAGACATAGAAAAAGTTTAGTGCTTACAGGAGATCGCTCCGCTAAAATAAGGACGTATAACTATCCGCAAGGCAGAGTAACCGATCACCGCATCGGGCTTACTATATATAATTTAGATGCTGTATTAAATGGTGGCGTACAGGAATTTATAGATGCTTTGCAGTTTGCCGAGAATTCTGAAAAGCTTACATCTCAGAATTAACTTAACAGCATTAAAGGAAAAGATTTTTACTTATTCTATTTATATTACAATTTTCTTAACAATTGCATTTAAACTTTTGGCATCTATTTTGCATCATACTATTCATAAGTTTTAAAAGTCAATTTTCTCATAAGCAGTTAGTTTTGGTAAACGGACCCTGTTTCTACAGGGTCCTTTCTTTTTGAGTAATTCATACTAATGATTCCTTATCATTACTTAATGCTATCTTTTAAATAATTTTTATACCTCTACTTCTATAACTTTGTTAGATGAATAATTCCACCCAAATTTTTCATGCTAAAAAACCCATACGATGGAAAAGCGTAAAGTGGACAACCAGAATTCTGGCAATGATTGCTATTTTTTTATTGGTAATACTGGCGCTCGCTATATTGAGCGATGCATTGCCAATAATGGCAAACTATAAGGCAAAGGCAAAAAATTATCAGCTGCAAATGGATCCTTCCAGTCCCTTATCCATTCCTTTCCTTAAAAATAAAAAAATAAAGGGCTTTAAAGATTTTCTGATGACTAAAGAAAAAGAAGATTCTTTAAGAAAGCTTAAAAAAGTTACTCCCGGAAACAGTGCAGAAAAAATTCCTTATATAAGAGCTGCATTTTATACTCCATGGACTGCCAATACTTCTTTACCTGACCTGGAAAAATATGGCGATAAGCTCAATACTATTTTTCCTGAATGGTTTTTTATTGATACAACTACATTACGCTTACAAACAAGAATTGATAGTGCAGGGCTTGCGCAAATGCGATTAAAGAATCTGCGCATCATGCCAATGCTTTCCAACTTTAATTCTTCTTTAAAAAATTTTGATGGTAAGCTATTGCATAAAATATTAAGTGATACTGTAGTTAGAAATAAATTTATTCAACAGGTTGTTGATACGCTTACCCATTATAATTTTAGTGGAATAAATGTAGATTTTGAAGAGCTTATAGAAAAAACCAACGGTCCCTTAACCTCCTTTCAAAAAAAATTATATGAAACGCTGCATTCTAAAGGACTAACTGTAACCATGGATGTAGAGCCAAAGAATAATGATTATGATTATAAAAAATTATCTGACTATAATGATTACGTGATATTGATGGCTTATGACCAATCTAATAACTCAAGCGGACCCGGTCCTATCAGCGCTCAAAAATGGATAGAGGATGCAGTAGATTGGACAGCTTCAAAAATGGATCCTGAAAAAATAATTTTAGGCATAGGTGGTTTTGGCTACGACTGGGCAAATGGTAAACAGGATTCAGTGTATACTTATAACCAGGCTATCAATAAAGCCAAAGTACTTGGTGCAAAAATAATTTATGATAATGACAGCTACAACCTGCATTACAGCTATGTTTCAGAGCAGGAAAATGAAGATGGTAAGATAGAAAAAACCACACATGAAGTTTGGTTTGTAGACGCTGCAACTACATTTAATATTTTAAGATTTAGTGATGAATATGCCACAGCCGGAACCGTGTTGTGGAGATTAGGCAGCGAGGATGCCCGCATGTGGAATTACTATAACATGGATCTTAGCAATGATGCTTTAGAAACGCATCCCTTTAATTTTAATTTATTATCAACCATACCAATAATACCTAATAATGTAGGCTTTGATGGCGAAGGAGAAATACTCGATATTCTTTATGCACCACAGGAAGGAAAAATAAAATTTGAAATTGATAGTACAGAACAACTGATCTCAGAGCAGGAATATTTACAACTTCCATCCGGTTATGTTATAAGAAAATTTGCAGAAGACACTACAATAGGTAAGGGACATAAACTTATTCTCACTTTTGATGATGGACCAAGTGATAAGTTTACTCCGCAAATTTTAGATATCCTGGAAAAGGAAAAGGTGCCGGCAACTTTTTTTATTGTCGGGCTGATGGCTGAAAGTAATATCCCAATTTTACAACGTATTTATAGGGATGGGTTTGAAATAGGCAATCATACTTTTACACATCATAATATTGCCAAGATGAGTTTAGTACGGGCGGGGGTTGAAATGAAAGCTACACGCCTGCTCATCGAAAGTATAACAGGCAGATCAACAATTTTATTCAGAGCTCCTTACAATGCTGATTCTGAGCCTAGTACATTTGAAGAGCTTGAACCTATTGCAAGAAGCCGGAATGAGAATTATTTAACCGTGGGTGAAAGTATTGATCCAAATGATTGGGTACGCGGAGTAACAGCAGATTCTATTGTGGCAAGAGTGATACACCAGGTTGAAACCAGAAATGCCAGCATCATATTATTACATGATGCCGGCGGAGATACCAGGCAGGCTACTGTAGATGCATTGCCGGGCATAATAAAATATTTTAAAGACAAAGGTTACAGGTTTACTACTGTCGCTGATCTTATGGGCGAGACTAAAGACGTTGTAATGCCTCCCGTCCCTCCAAGCCGTGATGGATGGATAATGAAGTTGAATTTCTTTTTAGCAGAATCAGCTTATTGGGGTGGCCATATTTTGTTCTCTTTATTTATAATCGGCATTATATTATCTGTTGGAAGAATGATTGCTATGGCAGTACTTGCTGTAATCCAAAAACGTAAGGAAACTGCTGAAAAGAAAGATCATGCTTTTGTATTTGATAAAACAAACGCACCTTTTGTAAGTATAATTATACCTGCATATAACGAGCAGGTAAATGCAGTACGAACTATCAAAAGTTTATTGGTACAGGATTATCCTAATCTTGAAGTAATTTTTGTTGATGATGGAAGTAAAGATGAAACATATAAAATAGTAAAAGATGCTTTTAATAATGTTTCCAACGTTCATGTATTTACAAAACAAAATGGAGGTAAAGCAACCGCATTAAATTTTGGTATTGAAAATTCCAAAGCTGATTATATAGTTTGTATTGATGCGGATACACAATTAAAAGCGGATGCTGTTTCGTTATTAATGAAATATTTTGATAATGAAAAAGTAGCCGCAGTTGCCGGAAACGTAAAAGTAGGCAACGAAGTGAACATGATAACAAAATGGCAAAGCATTGAGTATATTACCTCACAAAATTTTGACAGGCGTGCATTCGATCTTCTTAATTGTATAACAGTTATTCCAGGCGCAATAGGAGCGTTTAATAAAGAAGCAATAAAAATTGCAGGAGGCTTTACCACAGATACTTTAGCTGAGGATTGTGATATAACCATGCGTTTACATCGTCATGGTTATATCATTCGTAATTGCTCTAAAGCAATTTCATATACTGAAGCTCCGGAAACATTCAGGCAATTTATGCGGCAGCGCTTTCGCTGGAACTTTGGGGTAATGCAATGTTTCTGGAAGCACCGGGATACTGTGCTCAATCCAAAATATAAAAATTTTGGTATGGTGGCAATGCCAAACATTCTCATATTTCAAATGATACTGCCCTTTTTGGCACCACTGGCAGATCTTATTCTGGTAATTAGCTTAATTGCTGCGTCAATGAATATTGTTGTTGCCAGTGTTCCACATATTCTTTTGTATTATGGTATTTTTACTTTGGTTGATGTAGCCGGCGCTGCTTTGGCATTTGCTTTTGAAAAAGAAGATTATAAAAAACTTTTTTGGATGATACCTCAGCGGTTGATCTATCGCCAGATGATGTATTACATCCTGTTTAAATCGTTTAACAGAGCAATAAAAGGTGAATTGCAGGGCTGGGGTGCATTAAAGCGTACCGGCAGCGTAAAAAAAATAGCAGTCAGCTAACAGTTGAAATGTTTTACTACCTGAATCTAACATCCCTAATTGCTATCTTTGCGTACTTATTAAAAAAATTTACAAAAGTTGAGTGTAACAGCATCAGAAAGAAAATCTTTCTTCAAAAAAATACGTGGAAAAGATGATGGCGAAAAAGCTGAAATGAGCTTTATTGATCATCTTGAAGTGCTGCGCTGGCATATTGTGCGGTCTGCTATTGCTTTAGTGGTTGCAGCCATTGGTATTTTTATTTTTATTGACTGGATATTCGATAACATTATTTATGCTCCTGCCCGCCAGGATTTTATTACTTATTCAGCATTATGTAATCTTGGACATAAACTTCATCTTGGCAATTCTCTTTGCATGCCTGCTGTAAAAATCCCCTTACTGATAAATACAATAAGTGGTTCGTTTACTTCTGCCATTAATATTTGTTTTATGGGAGGATTGATTATCGCTTTTCCTTATTTATTCTGGGAATTGTGGCGGTTCATAAAGCCTGCATTATCTCCCAAAGAATTAAAATATGCAAGTGGCAGTATTGGCTGGGTGTCTCTTTGTTTTTTTACAGGTGGGGCATTCGGATATTTTTTGTTAGCCCCTTTTACATTTAATTTTTTAGCAACTTTTAAAATTGGAAATCTCGGTACGCAAACATACCTGCCAAGCTTAGAAGATTATATTGATACGCTTGTAAATATTATCCTTGGTTGTGGTATTGCATTTGAGCTTCCTGTTCTGGCATATGTTCTTTCAAAAATAGGACTCATAACCCCTAAGTATTTAAAAACATATCGCAAATATGCATATGTGGTTATCTTAATAGTGGCTGCTGTTATCACTCCCTCACCTGATTGGACAAGCCAAACCATTGTCGCAGTTCCTCTTATTTTTTTGTATGAGATAAGTATTTTTATTTCTGCAAAAGTTGTTAAGCAAAGAGAGTTGGAAGAAAAGCAATGGGATTAAATTTTTTAATATTGCTGTTGAAAAAAAGTTAATTGTAATTTTAGTAACAATAAAAATTTTTGCAGAATATATTGTCGGGGTAAATTTGATGAAACTCAGGCCCCTTGCAAATGAAAAACTATTACCGCGCCTTTATTCTTTTATCCTTTTCCTTATTATTTTTTTCATTTATAAAACCCAAAAATAAAAAAATAATTAAGAAAGAATTTCATGCTGCTGTAAAAGTTACTTCATCAAACACGTTGGTTAAGGATAATCCTTATTATATCATCATTGATAAATCGGATTATGAATTAAAGGTGTATGATGCAGAAGGTTGGTATGCCACTTACCCAGTAGTTTTTGGCAGCAATGATATGAATGATAAATACATGGAGGGAGATAAAAGAACGCCTGAAGGACACTTTAAAGTTTTGCTTAAAAAAATTCATCCTAAATGGGGACCGGAATTATTACTGGATTTTCCTAACGAAGAGAGTATCAAAAAATTTAATGAAAGACAGGCACGGGGACTTATTCCCCGGAATGCAAGGATAGGAAGCGGTATTGCCATTCATGCTACACGTCCGCAGGAAGAATGGACAGTTGATTATTTTCAAAACTGGACGGATGGATGTGTTTCTTTAAAATACAGTGAAGCAAAAGATCTCTATAGCTATATACCTGCGGGCACGCCTGTTACAATCCAAAAATAGTCTGAACTGGGATTTATGGGATGAGTAGGATTTTTGAGATGCAAATAAAAATTATAGTTTCCCAGTAATCCCATTAATCCTATAAATCCCAGTTCAGACAAACAATAAGCATCCATCCCCATAGCTTAAAAACCTGAAATTATTGTTCAACGCATATTCATAAATTTTTTTCCAGTCTTTGGTAATAGCAGCAACTAACAATAATAAAGTTGATTTTGGCTGATGAAAATTTGTGATCAATGCATCGGCAATTTTAAATTTATAACCTGGTGCAATAAGAATTTGTGTTTTGATAAATAATCTTTGCTGTTTATTTTTTTTCATCCAATTTATTAATGATGCTAAAGCAACGTTTGCATCTATGTTTTGTACAGATAAGGGTTCTTCATAAACTTCCCATTGTTTTATTTCCAGTTCCTGCAGGCTGCAATCATTAT
>OLLO01000567.1_pt1 | contig 16679 bp, 10 predicted proteins | sample 1604551 | NCBI WGS metagenome assembly OLLO01 (sample SAMEA104055720, study PRJEB20765) | soil metagenome | biome: Arctic tundra; feature: Polygonal ground; material: soil | place: USA | collected 2011-09 | depth 0-0.5 m
CCGCAGGCTTGTCTTTTTGGATTGCGCTTAGCTTTGACGTAGGGATAAATGAGAACCATTAGAAGTAGGTGTAAGTCTATAACATACGCCATATGCCGCCATGACAGGCGGTAAACTGTACATTTACTGTACATATTTTATTAAATACTATCATCCTAGGTTTTGTAAAATAGAGCTGGCCAACTGTACATTTACTGTACATATTTTATTAAATACTATCATCCCATGTTTTGTAAAAATAGAGCTGGCCAATTTACCTAAATTAACTACCAGCTCTATCATTTTTTAATTTAGGAGATCAGGTAAATTGTTTAATTCACAATGTTTTTTATAAAACATTAAGTCTTGAACGCTGGGTATTACTCCGTCCTTAAATTTGGAATTAATGTCTAAGTATTTCCATTTATCATTGCACACCTGTAATAATGAATCTTGGTAGCTACTAATTGGGTTTTCAAATTTATAGATTGATGCTTTCACTTCTGAAATATTGAAATATAAACATCCCCCAATCTTCGTAGCAGTAAATAACCCTTTCTTTATCCAGGCGTTTATTGTAGTCCTCGATTTAGAGAAATAAGTACACAACTCTTTCATTGAATAGAGTTCTTTTTCCTTTTTTTCCTCAATCGGTTTTTCATTTTGAAAATATTGTTGAATAGCCTCAAAACACATTTGTTTTATTAGTGGGCCTAAATCATCGTTATCAAAATCTATATTTAACATTATAATTTTTTTATTTTTTGATTAAGCATCCTAAATGCTTCTAGGATAAAGAAGTGGTTTTTTATGAAGTACGATTTTATAAACCAATAATTACCAATCGAACTTTTCAATCTTAATTTCATAAGTCTATAAGTCTATCAATTTCAGATTTTTTGAAAAAAGTATTTCTCCCAACTTTATATTTTTTTATTCTTCCTTCTTTAATCCAATTATGAATTGTGGCAGAAGTTTTATTAAATAGTACTCTTAATTTTTCAATTGTGTAATAAGGGGAAGCTTCATTAGGGATAATGATTTCCAAAGTTTCTCTTTGTTTTTTTATTGCAGATGCAACTTCACTATGTATAAATGAAGCTAATTCTGACTTTTCCATATTAGATATCAACATGAGATGAAAATTGTAAGAAAATTGTAAAATGAATTTTGGAAAAGCGACTTCAAATTAATTTGAAATGCCAAATGGTCCTGTTTGCGGTTATGATTGTTTACAACAGATATAAAAACTAGACAATCAACTAATGATGTAAAAGTAAAGTAAATTTTTTATTACATAGAGCTTATAATTTCCTTGTTCCAACATTCATTCATTTTTATAAGTTTAGCCTTCTCAGAAACTTTGAGATATTTCTTAAGCGTTTCCCATTTTTTAATGCCTGTAATTTTCATAATCATTTCTGTTGACATACCTTTCTCATAAGATAAAGTAATGAATGATTTTCTGCCCGTATGAGTAGAAATAAGATCACATTTTGGTTTTCGAACTTCAATTCTTTTTGAGCCACTAAATTTTTCAATTAACATAAAATCAGTTACTTCGGCTATTTCAGCAATATCTTTAATATAATCATTTGTTTTTTGATTCGAGATCGCAGGCGGTAATGGCCTATCTATAAATCTTCCCTTATATTTTTCTATTATTTCTTTTGCAAACATATTTAGCGGAACAATTAATGAATCCTTTGTTTTTAAAGTTCTGAATTCCAGGTAATCGCCTTTATAATTTTCATTTCGTAACCTGCATATATCGGAAAACCTTATTCCCGTAAAACATTCAAAGCAAAATTGATCCTTTACAAAATCAAGATGTTCAGGCAGGTCTTTGACATAATAGATTTTTGATAATTCCTCCTGCGTTAAAGCAATTATATCTATGTCCTCTCTCAATGTTTTAAACCCTTTAAGATTTAAGTTCGTGCTTATTAATTCATTGTCTTTGACATAATTTAAGAAAGTCTTTAAATTTTTGATGTACTTGCCAACTGAATTATTAAGATGGCCGCATTCACTTATCAGATATGATACCAATGAATTATAAAAAGTTCTATTAATAGTTTCAAATGTTATGATACTATTTTTATAAACTTCATATTTCTTTAGCTTGTTCTTTGTACAATTCAATTGCCTTATTGTCGAGTTTGTTTTGGTAACCTTACTTGTTTGAATAAATTCTTCGTATAAAGTAAAAAATTCGGTTTCGATACTGGAAACAATTTGCTTTTTATAATTTGCTCTGAATTTATTTTCTACAATATCAATATTGTAATAGGTATTATTAACCAGGCTTTCTCTTTCTATTTCATCCAGATTTGAATAAATCTGTTCAAGTTTTTTATTATTATCAAAAACCTCTAGTGTCTTGCCTATTATTTTATGGCCATCCCAAAGTTGTTTATTGACTTTTAAACCTGTAGAAAATTTAAATTTTCTACCTTTATCCTGATAAAGTAAAAGGATAAGTGAGAATCCTTTTTTGTCCGGTTCTTTTAAATAAAATTTTTTTGTAGCCATAAAAGGGGTCAAATTAGGGGTCAAATATTTTTGTTTAATTTAGTTTTCATTTTACATCAAAGAGAAATTAAATTCTCTGAAACCATTGATAATACTGTGTTTGAAGTATAATCATGTAAAAATCAGGAAAACTAAATCAACCCATTTTTCATCCTGGCGGGGTCACCACACAGGACTGAGTCCCTATTTTTTCGGAACTCTTTTCTTTTTACCTCTGCTGAAACCCTTACCACCATTGCAAAGCAGGTTAAGCACCTCACTTGGCTGCATGGTTTAAAAAGTATTATTGTTATAAGTAAAAAAGATTCCATTCAAATTGAACCTGATGTGTTTCCGGAAGCGATAAAATATTTTAATAAAACACCCTTCTCTAATAAGGCTATCTTCGTAAACAATACCCTCACCGGAAAGCAATCATAGAGAAACAATATACCGCCTGAAATAGAAACTGGGATAAAGGCATAAAAAAATAAATATCAGGCCGGATGAAACGGTATAAAAAAAATAAAACAAAAGATGTTTTTTCTGAAATGCTTCCACAAGCAATTTCGATTATTAAAAGATCTATTCTTGATCCTTTGCTCGGGGATAATGTAATGCGTAAATACGCCAACGAAAAATCTCCTCTCCGGTCTGAATTGTTTTCATCAGGACAGATGCAGCAATATGCTGTAAAGTTGGCTAAAAGCCATAAACTAACTCAAGGAAAATCTTCGGAACAACTTTTGAAACGCCTTGCAGAAAATGAAGATGTTTTACTGGATGTTCATAGCTTATTAACTGAAACTGTAAGAGTAAAAAAACGTATAGCACCTGCAGGCGAATGGCTGCTGGATAATTTTTACCTAATAGAAGAACAGATATATACAGGCAAAAAACATTTACCGAAAGGATATAGCAAAGGATTGCCCCAACTTGCAAAAGGCCAGTCACAGGGACTTCCGAGGGTATATGATATTGCGGTGGAAATTATTTCGCACAGTGATGGACGTGTTGATATGAAAAGTTTAACTGCTTTTATTAACTCGTATCAATCTTTAATTACTTTAAAATTAGGAGAGCTGTGGGCCATTCCAATTATGCTTCGTTTAGCATTACTTGAAAATTTAAGACGACTGGCTACTCAAATTGCAGTTGATATACTCAATAAAAATCTTGCCGATTATTGGGCGGATGAGATGACTGACACTGTTGAAAAAGATCCTAAAAACCTGGTGCTGGTTATTGCAGATATGGCAAGGTCAAATCCACCAATGGAAAGTTCTTTTGTGGCCGAACTAACAAGAAGGTTGCAGGGAAAGGGTTCTTCTTTGGCATTGCCGCTTAGCTGGATAGAACAACGTTTATCAGAGAATGAGTTAACAACTATTGAACTTGTGTATTTGGAAAATCAAAAGCAGGCCGCCGACCAGATGTCTATCAGTAACAGCATTAACGGGCTTCGTTTTTTAAATACTACCGATTGGCGTGATTTTGTTGAAGGCCAGAGTGTTGTGGAACAAATTCTACGGGAAGATATTAATGATGTATATGAAAAAATGGATTTTTACACACGTGATAGTTACCGCCATGTTATAGAAAGGATTGCAAAGAACAGTAATTTTGAAGAAGAAAAAATAGCAGGTATGGCTATTGCTTTTGCAAAAGAGAATACGGGCAATGATAATATCCGCACTTCTCATGTAGGTTATTATTTAATAGGCAAAGGAGTAGCGGAACTGGAGAAAGTTGCAAAAACCCGTTTAGCAATCGGGGAGATTTGTAAAAAATTTTTTAATAAAATCCCTTTATTATTATATACAGGCGCAATCGTAATCATTACATTTTTTTTAAGCTGGTTGTTATTAAATAAAGCTTATGAGGATGGCCTTCGGGGCTGGAAAATAATTTTATTAGGGGTAATATGTATTATAAGTACAAGCCAGCTTTCATTAACTCTTATTAATTGGCTGGTTACTTTATTTGCCCGGCCACACCTGCTTCCACGATTGGATTTTTCTAAAGGTATTCCTCAGCAATATCGCAGTTTAATTGCTGTGCCGACAATGCTTACAGGCATTAAAGAAATAGAAGACCTGGTAGAAGCCCTTGAAGTTAGTTTTTTGGCAAACAGGGATGAAAATCTCCACTATGCTTTGTTGACAGATTTTAAAGATGCTGTTACAGAAACACTTCCGGAAGATGAGTATCTTTTACAATCTGCAAAGAATAAAATCATTGAGCTAAACAGGAAATATGACAGAATAAAAAATGATACTTTCTTTTTTTTTCACCGGCCACGTAAATGGAATGCAAAAGAAAAAAAGTGGATGGGCTATGAACGCAAACGTGGAAAGCTTGCGGCGCTTAATGCATTGTTAAGAGACAAAGACAAAGAAAGTTTTTCATTGATAGTTGCTGATGAATCATTTTTCCATGAAATAAAATATGTTATCACACTTGATACAGATACACAATTGCCAAGAGATGCAGCATGGAAAATGATAGGTACGCTTGCACATCCCTTAAACCACGCATTGTATGATGAGCAAAAGCAACGGGTAGTAGATGGATACACTATTCTTCAACCTCGTGTATCAAATAGTTTGCCGGGCGCTACCAGTTCAATATACAAAAAGATACATGGAAATGAAGCAGGAACCGATCCTTATACCCATGCTATCTCAGATGTATACCAGGATCTGTTCCAGGAAGCTTCATTTATCGGCAAAGGGATTTATGATATAGATGCATTTGAACAAACTTTAAGTAACCGGTTTCCTGATAATCGTATTTTAAGCCATGATCTGTTAGAAGGAAATTATGCCAGATGCGGTTTGATTAGTGATATACAATTATACGAAGAGTACCCCTCCAACTACATTGCTGATATGCAGCGCGACCACCGATGGGTAAGAGGCGATTGGCAGATTGCACGATGGCTTTTTCCTTTTGTTCCAAGTCCAGATAAAAAGTATAGAAGAAATACATTATCAGCTTTATCCGTGTGGAAGATATTTGATAACCTTCGACGCAGTTTTGTGTCAATATCTCTTACATTACTTCTTTTATTTGGCTGGATAATTTCTCCTTCAGCGCAGTTTTGGACCTTGTGTGTTATAAGTATAATCACAGTGCCTTCACTAATTACACTGATTTGGGATATATTTAGAAAACCAAAGGATATGGTATTGTGGCAGCATACAATATATTCTATTCGATCTGCATATAATAACTTCATTCAGCATACTCTCTATCTTATATTTCTTCCTTATAACGCATTCATAAATTTTGATGCCATTGTACGTACTAATTGGCGTTTATTTATTTCACGCAAAAAGTTTCTTGAATGGAACCCTTCCGGTAATTCATCTGTGAACACCCCCAAAAATTTATGGGCAGCATACGGGGTAATGTGGTTTGAGCCTTTGTTAGCTGTAAGCTTGTTGGTTTATTTAACTTATTATTCCTCATTGGCATTGTTAATAGAAATTCCTGTGTTGGTGCTTTGGATAATTGCGCCTGCAATTGAGTGGTGGGTAAGTCTTTCATATTCAAAACGTGAAGCGGATATTACAAAGAAGCAAACTATTTTTCTTCAAAAACTATCTAGAAAGATATGGGCCTTTTTTGAAAAATTTGTTACCGAAGAAGATAACTGGCTGCCGCCGGATAATTACCAGGAACATCCTGATCCAAAAATTGCACACCGTACATCGCCTACTAATATCGGCCTTGCGTTATTATCAAATTTAACAGCGTATGATTTTGGTTACCTGTCAGCAGAAAAACTAATTGAACGTACAGCCAATACATTAAATACAGTTCAAAAACTGGAGAAATATAGCGGTCATTTATACAATTGGTACGACACAATTACGCTTGCTCCCTTAGCACCACGATACATTTCCACGATAGATAGCGGAAACCTTGTAGCGCATTTGATAGTATTGAAGCAAGGGCTTCTTTCAATTATAAATGATAAAATATTTTCAGTGAAAGTATTTGATGGGTTGATGGATACCGTAGAAGTTCTTTTAGAGAAAAAAGAAAAGAGAGTTGTAATTGAACAATTTAAAAAAGAACTGGAAATTATTCGCCTTGCGCCGCCTTTTACTTTAGCAGAAACAATTGTTTGCATAAACAGCCTTGAAGAAACCTTTGGGCAAATTACTGCCAGTTTTACTTTCAATGAAGAACAGAACAACGGATCTTTTTTATGGGTGGAAAAACTAGGGAAACAAATAAATGATATACGCAATGACCTGTTAACACTTGCTCCATGGCTACTGCTTCAGCCACCTTCTTTAAAATTAAATGATATTGCTGCGTATAGATCACATATTCCAACCTTATCGCAACTGGCTAAAATAGAAATGGAATTATTGTCCCAAATAAAAGCGTTATATGCAGAAGATAATACAGCAGAAGAGAATGAGTGGATAAATGATTTTACAGCGCATATCAGCAATGCATCACGCAGGGCAAAAGAAAGGATATTGATATTGGGAGGACTTGCCCGGCAATGTATGGAACTTTCAAATATTGATTACGATTTTTTATATGACAGGTCGCAACACTTGCTTGCGATTGGTTATAATGTTGATGAACAGAGAAGGGATAATAGCTTCTATGATCTGTTGGCTTCAGAAGCAAGACTTACCACATTTACAGCTATAGCACAAGGAAAGTTACCACAGGAAAGCTGGTTTGCATTAGGGCGTCAACTTATTAATACAGGTTCAACGCCAATTCTTCTTTCATGGAGTGGCTCTATGTTTGAATACCTGATGCCAATGCTGGTAATGCCTTCTTATGAAAATACTTTGTTGGGCCAAACATATAAAGCTGTTGTACAAAAGCAAATTGAATATGGCAAAAAACGTGGTGTGCCCTGGGGTATTTCAGAATCAGGTTATAATGCTGTAGATGCTAATCTTAATTATCAATATCGTGCATTCGGGGTTCCCGGGTTAGGCTTAAAACGCGGTCTGGGAGAGGATTTGGTTATTTCTCCTTATTCGTCTGTTATGGCATTGATGGTAGCGCCGGAAGAAGCTTGTAAAAACATGGAGGAATTAGCAACAAATGGTTTTGAAGGAGAATTTGGTTTTTATGAAGCTATAGATTACACCGCATCCCGTTTGCCAAGAAGGCAATCAAATGCTGTTATACGTTCTTTCATGGTGCACCACCAGGGCATGGGTTTGTTGTCACTATCGTATCTGTTACTAAGCCGGCCTATGCAAAAACGTTTTGAGGCTGAAGTACAGTTTCAGGCTACTCTATTGCTATTGCAGGAACGTATCCCGAGGGTATCAACTTTTTATTCTCCTGTCATGCATATATCAGACAGCAGTATGATAGCTGAAAATAATGATATACCCATCCATGTTATTAATACACCTGACACACCTGTGCCCGAAGTGCAGTTATTATCTAATGGCAGATACAATGTAATGGTAACAAACGCAGGTGGAGGTTATAGCCGGTGGAAAGACATTGCGGTTACCCGTTGGCGTGAGGACAGCACCTGTGATAACTGGGGAACTTTTTGTTTTATAAAAGATATGGAGCAGGATAGTAACCTTTTCTGGTCATCTGCATATCAGCCTTCACTTAAGGAAGGAGATAATTATGAAGCAGTTTTTTCACAGGGACGTGCAGAATTTCGCCGGAGTGATTACTCTCTTGAAACACATACTGAAATTGTTGTTTCTCCAGAGGATGATGTTGAACTGAGAAGAGTACATATCACTAATCGCTCAAGAAGAAAAAGATATATTGAAATTACCAGTTATGCAGAAGTAGTGCTTGCATCTCCCAATGCTGATGCTGCACATCCTGCTTTCAGTAATCTTTTTGTTCAAACAGAAATCATTTCACAACGCAATGCTATTATTTGCACACGACGTCCTCGTTCTGTGGAAGAACATAACCCTTCCATGTTTCACTTAATGAAAGTGCATCATGCAGAAATAAAATCTGTTTCTTATGAAACAGATAGAAGTAAGTTTATTGGTCGCGGTAATACTATTCATCAGCCTGCTTTTTTAGATAAAACGGATGGGCTTTCAGGAACACAGGGTTCTGTTCTTGATCCTGTTATTTCCATTCAATATAAAATAGTAATTAATCCCCAGGAATCTGCAACTATTGATATGCTGATTGGTATTGCAGACACTAAGGAGATTTGTAATGCATTGGTAGAAAAATACCAGGACAGGCATTTAAGAAACCGTGCACTTGAACTTTCGTGGACGCATAGCCAGGTTGTACTAAGGCAGATCAATGCAGGGGAAGCAGATGCACAATTATATTCAAAGCTTGCAGGTTCAGTAATCTTCGCAAATCCTTCTTTGCGTGCAGATCAGAACATCATTATAAAAAATCATCGTGGACAATCGGCTTTATGGAGTTATTCTATTTCGGGAGACTTGCCTATTGTTCTTTTACAAATAGAAGATGCTGCCAATATTGACCTGGTAAAACAATTAATACAGGCACATGCTTACTGGCGGTTAAAAGGTTTAATAGTTGACTTAGTAATCTGGAATGAGGATCATGGCGGCTACAGACAGGTTTTGCAAAATGAAATACAAAGCCTTATCGCACCTGCACTTGGTGCTGATTTTAAAGAACAACCCGGTGGAATTTTTATTAGATCAGCAGATCAAATATCAAATGAAGACCGCATACTATTTCAAACATTGGCACGCATTGTAATTTCTGACAGGATGGGTAGTTTGGAAGAACAAGCCAACAGGCGCAGTAAGGTAAAAAGCATCGTTCCTTATTTTACTCCTGTTAAATTTTATCCTTCTGTTGCAACATCCGTTACGCTGCCGGAGGATTTGCAATTTTTCAATGGTATCGGCGGCTTTTCAAAAGATGGAAAAGAATATATTATTACAATAACTGCAGCCCAAACAACACCTGCACCATGGATCAATGTATTAGCTAATCCAAATTTCGGAACTATTATTTCAGAAAGCGGACAGTCATACACGTGGCTTGAAAATGCACATGAGTTTAGATTAACACCGTGGAACAATGATCCTGTAAGCGACCTGGCAGGCGAGGTATTTTATATAAGAGATGAAGAAAGCGGAAGGTGGTGGTCGCCAACGCCACTTCCCGGCCGTAGCAAATCTTTATATATTACAAAGCATGGATTTGGGTACAGTATTTTTCAACACAGCGAGGATGGTATTTATTCAGAAATGTGCGTATTTGTTGATCTGGAAGTTTCTGTAAAATTCATTATTTTAAAATTACATAATCAATCCAATAGGCCACGCAGGCTTTCTGCAACAGGTTATATGGAATGGGTATTAGGTGACCTGAGGCCAAAAAATCAAATGCACATAATTACTGAGTCGGATGCGGATACAGGTGCTATCCTGGCAAGAAATCCTTATAATACAGAATTTGAAAACAGGGTTGCTTTTTTTGATGTTGATGAGCGAACAAAAAATTTCACAGCAGATCGTAGTGAATTTATCGGCCGCAATGGTACACTTCGTAATCCTGAAGCTATGGGTAAAGCAAAACTTTCCGGTAAAACAGGAGATGCGATTGACTCTTGTGCTGCTATACAGGTCGTGTTTGATTTAGAAGATAATGAAGAATATGAAATTGTTTTTCGTCTTGGCGCGGTAAGGGATCATGATGATATAGTTAATATAATTCGTGATTTTAAAGGAGCTTCGGTTGCACACAATGCATTGGATAAAGTTAAAAAATACTGGCAGCAAACATTGGGAGTTTTGCAGATAGAAACACCTGATGCAGCTTTAAATATTATTTCAAATGGCTGGCTCAATTATCAGGCATTGGCCTGTCGTATTTGGGCACGTAGCGGCTTCTATCAATCCAGTGGTGCTTTTGGGTTCAGGGACCAGTTGCAGGATGTATTATCATTACTTTATTCAAAACCTGGAATTGTACGAGAGCAAATATTATTAAATGCTTCACGGCAATTTAAAGAAGGTGATGTGCAACACTGGTGGCATCCACCAGCAGGAAGGGGTGTACGCACAACATGTTCTGATGATTATCTCTGGTTGCCCTTTGTTACTTTAAAATATGTTTCGCACACCGGCGATAAAAGTATTTTAGACGAGTCAATTTATTTTTTAGCAGGACGTGTGTTAAATGTAGGTGAGGAATCTTATTATGACCTTCCTATCAGTTCTCATGAATCTGCCAGCCTGTATAATCATTGCATAAAAGCTATTGAACATGCACTGAATTTTGGAGAACATGGATTGCCTTTTATTGGTTCCGGCGATTGGAACGATGGTATGAACAAAGTTGGCGAACATGGTAAAGGCGAAAGTATATGGCTCGCATTTTTTTTATATGATATATTGATGCGGTTTACAGAAATTGCTGAGTTAAAAGGTGATGCAGGTTTTGCAGAGAAGTGTAAACAACAGGCAAAAAAATTAAGAAGCAATATTGAAAAAAATGGTTGGGATGGGCAATGGTATCGCCGTGCTTATTTTGATGATGGTACACCGCTTGGTTCATCAACCAATGAAGAATGTAAAATTGATTCTATTGTACAAAGTTGGTCTGTACTTTCTAAAGCAGGCGATATTGAACGATCACAAACGGCGATGAATGCCGCCGAAAAATTCCTTATCCGTAAAGATGCGTCTTTGATACAATTGTTTGAACCGCCTTTTGATAAATCTAATTTGAATCCCGGTTATATTAAAGGGTATGTTCCCGGCATTCGGGAAAATGGCGGACAATATACACATGCTGCCATTTGGTTAATAATGGCCTTTGCAGAGCTAAAGAATAAACAAAAAACCTGGGAATTATTGCAAATGATAAATCCTGTAAATCATGGTGCAAATGCTGATGCCATTGCAAAATATAAAGTAGAACCGTATGTAATGGCTGCTGATATTTATGCAGACCCTTTGCACCTTGGCCATGGCGGATGGACTTGGTACACAGGCTCGGCAGGTTGGATGTACCAGCTTATTATCGAATCTTTTTTAGGATTAAAACGTAAGGGAAATATTTTACAATTTGAACCTTGTATCCCTGAAGCATGGGAATCTTTTAAAATAAAATATCAATTTATCGATACGCTCTATCATATAACTGTGTTACAGGATAAAAACCAAACAGCGGCGATAGAAGTATTTGTTGATGAAGAAACACAATCAAATAAAATCATTTCGCTTATCAATGATGGTAAAGAGCATTTTGTAAAAGTGATATTGAATAATGCACATTATTCTTCTGAAAAATTGTAAAAATGTGAGGCTATGAAAAGAGAAAAGGAAATTAAAGGATGGAAAAGCAGATTAAAAATTCAGAAACTTATCTCAACTGAGTACCTGCTGCCGGCAGGCAGGGAGCATCCCGATTACAATTGGGAAGGTTTCAGGTTTGAATCCTGACGGGGTCAAATAAAAAGCAGCTTTTAGAAGCTGCTTTTTATTTATTTATTTATTTTCATAAATATTTTTATCTCTCCAAATTGTAAAAAAAATATTTTTTTTTGCTTCTGATTAATTGAAAAGATTTAACATTTAAAAAAGATAATTAATTCATTTTTTCTCTTTTTAAATTCAATTGTTATTCGTTTCTTTTCAGTAAAAAAAAATTTCAATATATCTTTTTCTTAATGAAATTATTTTATAAAACGAATTATTGATTTTATTGTCAGTTGTAAAAAAACAAAAATGCAGCATATACAAAAACTTATAGTTTGCGATATTCTTCTTTGAGAAAATATTATTTCTTATAATTAATTTTTAAGACTTAAAAATAAAAATTTATAAGTTGTAGTTTTCAGAAAGAAAATGTTATTGCTTAAGATGCTTTACTGGAAAGGGTTATATGCAGAATGGATAAAATAAAAAGCCCCGAAAAATTCGGGGCTCATATCATTGCTTAATTAAAAGCTAATTACCTTTTTCTACCACCAGCTTTTTTAGGAGCGGCTTTTTTTGCAGCGGCTTTTTTAGGAGCGGCTTTTTTTGCAGCGCCTTTTTTGGCGGCTTTTTTTGCAGTTGCCATTTTTTTAGAATTTAATTGTTAGTAAATATTTACTAAAAATAGAAATATTTTTCAAACTTGCAAAAAAAACTTATCAAATTTTACGAAGGCACATGGAGAGCATTTACAGAAATGTAAGTTTCGCGTCTTTACTTTTTCTGAATTAACTATGTAGTAATTGCAAATTTTTTTATGCTGATGCTTCTACAGTATTTATAGAAATGTAAGTTTTATCGCCTTTACTTTTTTTGAATTCAACTACTCCATCAGCAGTTGCAAAAATTGTAAAGTCTCTTCCAACACCAACATTTTTTCCGGGATGAAAAACTGTTCCTCTTTGACGAACGATTATGTTACCGGCAATTGCAGGTTGACCGCCAAAAATTTTTACACCTAATCTTTTGCTTTGTGAATCACGACCGTTTTTTACGGAGCCTTCGCCTTTTTTGTGAGCCATATCTTTTAATTAAAAAATTAATAATTTAAAATTGAGAGTTGAATGCACAATCAAATTCTTTTTAGACAGCTAAATAATATCTGTTACTTTTATTTGAGTGTAATGAGTGCGATGACCGTGCTTTTTTCTAAATCCTTTTCTTTTTTTCATTTTAAAAGCGATCACTTTATCACCTTTAACGGTGTCATCAACTATTTCTGCTTTTACGGTAGCTTTCGCATCTCCGCCTATACTAACTTTACCCTCGTTTTCAAGCATCAATATATCAGAAAATTCAACTTTATCGCCGGTTTTCCCGGTAAGATGGGGTACAAATAAACTTTGTCCTGCCTGAACTTTAAACTGTTGACCGGCTATTTTTATAACTGCAAACATAACTACCCAAATTTAGGAGTGCAAAGGTAAGGGAATTCAGTTAAAATTTACTAATTCTATGTAAAAAATTACAAAGGTTGATAGCTCTATTATCTTATTTTGCAGCTTAAAGTTCTATTTTGAAATATTTAGCACGAGTAGTTAGAATAATCTATAGCATATATGGCTTTCTTTCTTTTTTACTGATAATGCTTTTACTTCTTCCAATATTCCTGGTAGCTTCCTTTTTTGGTAAGGTAAATGGAGGTAATATAATATATGAGGCATGCAGGGTATGGGCAGACATCTGGATGTTTTTGATCGGCATCTCTCATAAAAATATATATGAGGTGCCGCACGATACTTCACGCCAATATATTTTTGTGAACAATCATATTTCTTACCTGGATATACCTGTAATGATGAAAGCTATTCGCAGGCAAAATTTTCGCATTTTGGGTAAGGCTGAGCTGGCTGCAATCCCGGTGTTTGGTTTTATATTTAAACATGCAGCGGTTTCTGTAGATAGAAAAAATCCTGAGCATAGAGCAAAAAGTTTAATCACATTAAAATCTATTATAAGAAGAAAGATCTCTATTTTTATTTGTCCTGAAGGAACATTTAATGAAACTCATGCACCTCTGAAAGAGTTTTATGATGGGGCTTTTAAAATTGCTATTGAAACTCAAACTCCAATTAAACCCATATTATTTTTAGATACTTACGACAGGTTGAATTACAAAGATATTTTTTCACTTTCTCCCGGAAGATCACGTACAGTATTTTTAGAAGAAACCAACACTGCCGGACTTTCAATAAGTGATGTTTCTTTCCTGAAAGAAAAAATCTATAAACAGATGGAAGACGGCTTGATCAGGTATAAGGCAAGCTGGATAGAGCACCTTTAGACCCTCAAATTTATTAAGCCAGTATATTTGTTACAACAATGACAGATAATAATACCGGCAACAATTTATTTTCTAAAAAAGATACAGAATCTGCATGGGCAGAAGTTATATTGCCTTTAGCCATTCCTAAAACATATACGTACACCATTCCGCAACATCTTCAATCAAAAACACATCCAGGCTGCAGGGCAGAAGTTGTGTTTGGAAAAAATAAAAAATATGCCGGAATCGTAAAGTCAGTTTCCGGTAAAAAACCTGAGTATGAAACAAAAGAAATTTTAAACATAATTGACGACGACCCAATAATTTACCCTCAGCAATTAAAGTTATGGCAATGGATAAGTGAATATTATATGTGTAGTGAAGGAGAAGTAATGGCGGCTGCTTTGCCAACGCATCTTAAATTAAGCAGTGAAGCTATTATTGTTTTTAATGAAGATTATGGAGAAGATTTTTCTGATCTTGATAACGAAGAATACCTGGTAGCGGAGGCATTATTAATAAAAAAAGAATTGAGATTGCCGGAGGTGCAACAGATCCTGGATATCAATCATGTTTATCCGCTTATAAAAAGGCTTATTGAGAAAAAAGTTTGTTATGTATGGGAAGCATTCAATGAAAAATATAAGCAGAAGAAAGAAAATTACATTATCCTGAATCCTGAATTTAATAATGAAGAAAAATTAAATGAGCTGCTGAATAACTGGAGCAAAGCCCCCAAACAACTGGAACTATTGTTAAGCTATTTACATCTTTTAAAAACTGAAGGAGAAGTAATACAAACCGCATTATTAAAAAAATCCGGCGCTTCTGCAGCACAATTAAAAGGTTTAGCAGAAAAAAATATTTTATTTATAGAGAAGAGGAATGTTGACCGTGTTGAGAATTTACCACAAAAAATTTCTATTGATTTTGAACTGAGCGCAGCACAAAAAAAAGCATTAGATGAGATCAATTCAGTATTTTCTGAAAAGAATGTTTGCCTTCTGCATGGAGTTACAAGTAGCGGCAAAACTCAATTGTATATTAAACAAATTGAAGAATATATAAACAGGGGTAAGCAGGTTTTATATCTCTTGCCCGAGATAACTCTAACCGCACAAATCATCCGCAGATTACAAAAAAATTTTGGCGGCAATGTCACTATTTATCATTCTAAATTTAATAACAATGAAAGGGTAGAGCTGTGGAATAAAATTAAGAATGGGGAAGTAAAAATTATTCTTGGTGCAAGAAGCGCCTTGTTTCTTCCTTTTAAAGATATTGGCTTGATAATAGTTGATGAAGAACACGACAGCTCCTACAAGCAGCAGGATCCTGCACCACGCTATAATGCAAGGGATGCTGCTATTTTTTATGCTTCTCTTTTTAATGCAAAAGTTTTGCTTGGTAGCGCAACACCTTGTTTAGAGAGTTATTATAATGTTGAAAAGAATAAATATGGTTTGGTAGAACTAAATGAAAGATTTGGAGGTATACAGCTTCCGGAGATCGAGATAATAAATACAAGGCAGGTAGCTGCAAGTAAAAAAGGTAAAGTGATCTTATCACCGCAGTTAAAAGAGGCTATTGAAGATGCGGTAACAAATGATAAGCAGGTAATTTTATTTCAAAACCGCAGGGGGTATTCTCCTTTTTTAATTTGTGCAACCTGCGGATTTATTCCTCATTGTAATAATTGTGATGTTACACTTACACTGCATAAATTCTCAAATAAATTGCATTGTCATTATTGCGGAAGCAGCTATCCAAAACTAACAACCTGCCCGGCATGTGGCACTGTAAACTGGATGGAGAAAAATTTTGGAACAGAAAAAATAGAAGAGGAATTGGAAAACGAATTTCCTTCTTATAAGGTTGCAAGGATGGATATAGATTCAGTGCGTGGAAAGACCGCTCATGATAGTTTGATAAAATTATTTGAACAGCATCGGATAGATATTCTTGCAGGAACACAAATGGTAGTAAAAGGACTTGATTTTGAAAACGTAAGCCTGGTAGGAGTTTTAGATGCTGATGGTTTATTGAGCTTTGCAGATTTCAGGGTTAATGAAAGAGCTTTCCAATTAATGGAACAGGTAAGCGGCAGGGCTGGCAGAAAGACTGAACAAGGAAAAGTGATGATACAGGCAGCAAAAATAAATCACCCTGTTTTGTCGTTTGTGCAGCAACATGATTTTAAAAGATTTTATGATTTTGAAATCGAAAATCGTAAAAGGTTTTTCTATCCCCCATTCAGCCGGGTGATAAAAATTATTTTAAAACATAAAATGAAAGAGGTTGTCAGCGAGGCAGCGGACAGATTAGGAGATGCATTAAAAAAGGATATGAATGATTTTGTAATAGGACCTGCCGCACCCGTGGTTAACAGGATCCGCAGTTTATATCTTATGGAGATACTGATAAAATTGCCGAAGGATGCAAATATGCTTCAGCAGTAT
>OLLO01000548.1_pt1 | contig 16602 bp, 19 predicted proteins | sample 1604551 | NCBI WGS metagenome assembly OLLO01 (sample SAMEA104055720, study PRJEB20765) | soil metagenome | biome: Arctic tundra; feature: Polygonal ground; material: soil | place: USA | collected 2011-09 | depth 0-0.5 m
TCCTTTATTTATTCCATTGTATGTTGTTTATTACTTAGTTTTTATACATCAGGGTTATTTTGCAGGCTATAGTGAAAAAGCAAAATCATGGGTTTTAATCAGGGTTGCACTGAACATGGTTTTCTTTCCTGCATTAACAGTATTGCTTTTAAAAGGAGTGGGTTTTATTGAATCTATCTTTTTAAAAAAACAAAAAGACAGAATAATTCCTTACATGGCGGCGGGCATATTTTTTTTCTGGATGTATCTTGTCTTCCGTAACCAGTCTGAAATACCACAAATACTTACGGCTTTTATTTTTGGAGTTTTTCTTGCATCGTCAGCAGCATTAATTGCCAATATTTATTTTAAGATAAGTATGCATGCAATTGGCTGTGGCGGAATGCTGGGTTTAATGATTGTTGTTTTGAACGCTAATGCATCCTCTCCATTTACTTTACCATTAATGATCGCAATATTTATTACAGGCATAGTTTGCACTTCAAGGCTTATAGTCAGCGACCATACACAAAAAGATATTTACCTCGGATTATTGTGCGGATTCTTTTGTCAATTTATCAGCGCAGCTTTTCTTTTATAAAAAAAATACCCCGAAGTTAATCGGGGGTTTGTTGGTGTTCTCCATTTGTGCCTAACAAAAAATCTTTATATCATGTGCCGTTCTGTTGTTATTATCCGTGCAGGATAGGAGAGGTTAACAAATATTTTTGTGTAGGATGATATAAGAACAGGCAACTGCCATTCTTGATTACATCAATAATTTTTTTACTTATTTTTTCAGGCAAGGCAGGACAGCCCCAGCTTCTTCCAAGGAAGCCATTGCTATGCAAAAACTGTTCGGTTATATATTCGCTGCCATGCATAACAATAGCTCTTTCATAAGCATGGTCATTAAATCCCTTTTCGCATCCTTTTAATTTTAAGGCATAACCGCATTCACCTGAATAAGTATTTAGAGTAATATAAAAACCAAGACTGCTTTTGTGTGAATCATTTTGGTTGGAAAAACTGGTTGCATATTCCAAACCTGAATTACGACCGTGGGCAACCAAAGATTGAAACATGACTTTGTTCCTTTTTAAATCAATAACATATAAGCGCTTTTGACTGGAAGGTTTGCTGAAATCAATAACAGTTAAAATATTTTTATTGTGTATTAATCTTTTTTGTAAGAGATTATTATATCCTTTTATAGCAAGATCAAACACTTTTTTTGATAAACCTTTTTTATCAAGATTCATTAAAGAATATGCATCAGCCGTAGAAGTTTTATTGGATTTTTCAGGAACAAAAGTTTTGGATGAAGCAGCAGAATCGTTATAAGCAGTAAGGATGCTTAATTTATTTGAAACTTTATTTTCCTTAAAAGAAAAAGAGAAATTTATAAATGTTGTAAAAGCAATTAAAAATGCTATCGGTAAACTGATAGATCTAAACATACTTGTGGTTTTTCAGCGTTCAGAAATCAAAGGATCAAAATGGATAGTGTTTAAGCGTTTTTTTTTTAAAATTATTGCCTGAAATGCCGGGAAATTTTATTGTTCTGATGTAATTCAGTACAAGTACACTGATGAAGTAGTATGTTTACTAAGAGGCTTTACGATGTTGAGTGAGTTCTTCTTTACAAAAAAATATTTTGGATTGTTTATCTCACTTAATTTAGAAATTTAATCAAATTTTCTTTCAACCTTTTGATTGAGTGAAAATCTTAAATTGTTAAATCAAAAAAGGTAGAACCCTTAAACGTTAAAGGGGAGTTTTATGTTTTCTCTTTAAAATAATTGCTGAATTTTTTTGAAGATCTCCTGCAAATCTTATTTCATACCTGTCATCCCCATCTTGTAAAATAAGCAATCCGGTATTGGGCGGAATTTTACCCAGGTTTTCGGCATACATAATCAATTGTAATGAATCGCCAAGATCAGGAGTAAAATAAATTGTTTTTTTTATGGCATTGGTGCTCAGTCCCTGCTTTGATAGAATAACCTTTCCATTTAATAATATACTTACCGTATCTCCGTCAACTACTCCATTATCGTATAAACTAAGTAACAGGCTGTCTGATTTAATAAAGACACTTCGGATTGTTTCTATTTTTCGTGTTGCAAGTTCAGCACCACCAATATTTGAAACGATTTCAGGCATTCGTTTTACAGGTTGCGGAGCTGCGACAACAATTTTTGGTTTGGGCGCTGAGACAACTTGTACTTTTTTATCTGTTATTGGTTTAGAAACTATTACTGCCGGCTTTTCCTTTTCTTTTGCCGCAGATGAAGGCTGAGGTTTTTTTAGTGGTAAGGAAGGACTGATTACAACGTCTATTAACTTAGGCTGAGAAGTAGCCGGTAAGTTTTTTACAGATACAGGTGGCGAAATTATTGTTATATCTTTTTCTTTTGATTTTTGTTGAAGCGTCGTCGGCGGTGGTTCTTTGTTAACAGATGCTGAAACTATTTCCTTCTCATTTTCTTTTAGCGAAGGGATTTTTAATTTATCAGGAGCAACAGGTACAACAAACACTTCTTCTTTTTGTTTTATTTTGGGTTGAATGAATGAAAGAGAGTTCAACAAATTTATTTCATCCAGTTTGGAGATTAGTTTTGATGGCGTAGAGATATTTCTTTTTTGTAATTGAATGGTTCCTGTGTAAGACCTGGATTCCATTGATCTTGTACGAAATGTACCACTTAATGTCATTACGGAATCCTCTACTTTTAAAACAAGATAGCTGTATTGCTTTACCCGTTTTGGCGAGGTAGTATAATTGCTATAAATAAGCTGTTTGTCTTCAACAATTATATTTCCATTCTTGTTTTTGAATATGATCGATTTTACTCCGATATTTTCAACATCCTTGATTGTAAAAACAGTGAGGGAATAACCCGTTAATTCTTCTTCATTTTTACTTATCACAATCTCATAGGGCAAATTTATACCACTGGTTTGTAAAAATCCGGTCCATAAACCTGTAGTATCCTGTGCAATTAGTTTTAAAGGCAGTAAGAATAAAATTATTATTGATTTCTTCAAGGTGTTTAGTAAACGAATAATAAGCTGATTTATGATTGGTACAACAATATTTGTTTTTAAAATTATATTAATTAAATAAAAGAATATGTATATGACAAAAGCTTTGGGTAGCAACTAAGATAAAAAAAATTTGAACTTGAATAATTTTAAATGAAGTAATGGCGGTAAATTATTGAATATTTTTAAATACCTGTACCGCTTGACGTTAAAATAGATGATAAAAAATAATTACCCTTTTTCAGTAATAAATTATATATTGGAAACGACAGTTATCATTAAAAAATATTTAGTTTATGAATGAGAAGTTAAAAGCAGAAAGAGCATTGTTATCACCCCCTGGCGATGATATTTTGGAAACGATTAAATACCTGCGAATGAGCCAGGCACAGCTTGCTCAACGTCTTGGCAAGAAACCTTCCAAAGTTCATGATATCATTACAGGAAAAGAACCAATAACTGTAGCATGAAGCAGGGCATGTGTTATTGCATGGAAGAAAAGAGATTTTTTTAGAAGATTTTGAGGGCTATAAAGAAGATAAGCAAAAAGAAAAAGAAGCAGATGAATTTGCATCAAAATGGTTGTTGCCGCAAAATTTTATTGATGACTTACCTAAAGATTTTACAGAAGAGGATGTATTGAAAATTGCCAAACAATACAAAACCGATGCAGGTATTGTTGTTGGACGGTTACAGCATTTAGGTTTAGCATCTTATAGTTTTGGGAATAGGTTGAAGAAGAAGTTGTTTTAAAGCATAGCAATAATAATCCAATTTTTAATAATGGCAAATCATAACATTGGTATCCTGGCTTCTATTTCATGGAATAGCCTTGCAGGGAGAGACGATGCAACAGAAGAAGATTTAGATCATTCTTCCTGCAATAGGAAAAAAGTGCGTACACATAACATACCTGGTAAATTTTTTACCACGAAGATTTACAACAAAAAAGTTACTATGCATTAAAGCAATCGAATCACAGAGAAATAATTCCAAATGCTCAAATCAGGTAATCTTTTTTAACGAAAGTTTTTAACGGAGAGATTCTAAAAGAAATCTTAAAATACCGGATACTGGATTAATATCTTACTGCTGGCATGATTCTGGAAAATATATATCTCTTTAAACCCGCTGATTAAATTCATTTTTTAATCCTTAAAATTAAAATTAAAATGAGCTTTGAAAATTTTCCAACCGGCAACATTCCCGAACAAAAGCCTGCACTTAAAAAACGTAATTACAATTACAAAGGCATATTATTAGCTGTATTGATAGCTGCTTTAGCAGGTACGTGGGCATATTTAGTATGGGATAAAAGTAAATCAAACGAACAAAAGCAACAGCTTTCCATGCAGTTAACCACGAGTGATTCATCTAAAAATGATCTGCAACGTGAGTTAAACGATGCAGTGATGAGTCTTGACATGCTTAAAAGTACAAATGCAAGAGCAGATAGTTTATTAAGAACAAAAGATAAGGATATACAAGATCTTAAAACAAGAGTTCAAAAAATAATTAATGATAAAAATGCAACTGGATCACAGCTTGCTGAAGCAAGAAGATTAATAAAACAGCTAAAAGGCAATATTGAAACCTACACAGCCGAAATTGAAAAATTAAAAAATGACAATATTCAATTAACAGAAGAAAAGAGAGTGGTCACTGTAGAAAGAGATGTAGTAAGAAAGAATTTTGATTCAGCTAAAACTGTTATAAAAGAAAAAGAAAGTATAATTGATATAGGTTCCACTTTGCATGCTTCTAACTTAAATGTTATGGGTGTAAAAGAAAAAAACAGTGGAAAAGAAAAAGAAACTGCAACAGCAAAACGTGTAGATAAATTAAAGATATCTTTTGATCTGGATGAGAACAGGATCACTCAAAGCGGATTGAAAGAAATTTATATCAATATTATTGCACCAGACGGTTCAGTAATTGTTATACCTGATATAGGTTCAGCTAAATTTGTAACAAGAGAAGGAGTGGAAAAGTTAGCCACTAAAAAAGTAGAAGTTGATTATAAACAGGGCGAGCGTAAGCAAGTGCAATTTGAATTAGCTAAAGCTCAAAATTTTATGCCAGGCGATTATAAGATTGAAATTTATAATAATGGCTTTAAGATTGGAGAAGCAGTTCGGAGTCTTAAGAAAGGCGGTTTATTCAGTTAATTTTAATTACAAAACTCTTCCTTAATAAAAAAGGTTTTAGTATTTAAACACTAAAACCTTTTTCGCTTTTGCTCCCCTTCAGGACTTGAACCTGAGCATAAAATTATTGGCCGATATATTGAATGATACTGATCATGTATTTTTAAAATGGGTGTTAGGTAAAATCGCAAACTGGAAAAACGTGATTGAACATAAAAATTTAATACATATTCATGGAACCGCAGACAGGCTTTTTCTCTTTAAATATGTAAAATGTGGTATCTCTGTTAAAGATGGCGGTCACTTTATGACCGTAAATAAGGCTAAGGAGTTAAGTGCAATAATCAGGCAATTACTATAAATAATTAAACTAACATCCAACTTATGCTGGCAGGATTAGGAACGGACTTAACGGAAGTTGAACGCATAGCCGAAAAAATAAATAAAAGATCCGGTTTCAGGGAGATGGTGTTTTCAAAAACAGAAATAGCTTATTGTGAATCAAAAACCAATAAGTTTGAGCATTATGCCGCACGTTTTGCTGCTAAGGAAGCTTTTTTTAAAGCGCTTGGGACCGGCTGGCTTGAAGGAACGCATTTTAATGAAGTTGAAATAACAAACGACGAGTCAGGGAAACCTGCCTTGGTTTTACTGGGTGAAACCAAAAAAACGCTTTCTGCATGGGGGATAAGTAAAATTTTGGTTTCTTTGTCGCATCTTAAAACAATTGCTTCGGCAGTTGTAATCATAGAAAAATAATATGAGTTTACCGGGAACAGAATCTGCATCAACAGATAAAGCAAACATATTACAGGAACAAAAACTGCAGGAATTACTGCTTTATCTTAGTATACACTCACCTTTTTACCGGGAACTATTTGCCAAACATCAGGTTGATATAGCTGCAATTAAAAAGTTTGCAGATCTGCCTGCCCTGCCAACTACCAGTAAAGAGGATCTGCAGCAACACAATAATAATTTTTTATGTGTAGACCCTGATAAGATCATCGAATATACATCCACATCAGGAACATTAGGCAGTCCGGTTACCATTGCGCTTACCGAAAATGATTTGAACCGTTTAACAACTAATGAATATAATTCTTTTGTATGCGCAGATGGTAACGCGGCGGATACATACCAGTTAATGCTTACACTCGACAGGCAATTTATGGCGGGTATCGCTTATTACTCCGGATTGCGTAAGCTGGGTGCCGGCATCATCCGCTTAGGGCCCGGAGTACCTTCCCTGCAATGGGAAACCATACAGCGGCTTAAACCTACGGCCATTGTAGCTGTTCCATCTTTTATACTCAAGCTTATTAAATTCGCGAAGGATAATCACATTGATCTAAACAAATCTTCCGTAAAAAAAGCCGTTTGTATTGGCGAAAATATACGTAACACTGATTTCTCTTATAATATACTCGGTAAAAAGATAACTGAAGCCTGGGACATCCGCCTGTATTCAACCTATGCTTCTACTGAAATGCAAACAGCATTTACAGAATGCAGTGAAGGGCGTGGCGGGCACCTGCAACCCGAATTAGTGATCGTTGAACTGCTGGACGAAAATAACCGGCAGGTAGCATCAAATATGCCCGGCGAGGTAACCATTACAACACTGGGTGTTGAAGGTATGCCATTGCTGCGTTATAAAACGGGAGATATTTGCATGTATTTTGATGAGCCCTGCGCATGCGGCCGCACAAGTTTACGCTTATCCCCCGTTATAGGCCGTAAAAAACAAATGATAAAATTTAAAGGCACTACACTTTATCCGCCCGCCCTGTTTGATTTGCTGAACGAGATGGAGGAGGTACTTGACTTTGTGGTTGATGTATATTCAAATGAAATTGGCATGGATGAAGTATTGCTTCACCTCTTACCTGCAGATGATAGTAAAGCCTGTGATAACCGGATAAGGGCTTATTTACAGGCCCGCTTACGTGTAAGTCCGCATGTTACTTATATCACTGCAGAAGAGATCCAAAAAATGCAGTTCCAGGAAGCCAGCAGGAAAGTGGTTAAATTTATCGACAGAAGGATTTGATCATTTGAATCAGTTTAACATATTCAACTACTCACCCAATCAACCCAATCAACTAAAAACCTATATTTGCGCTTTATAAATAAAAATAATTTTCGTCTATGATACCTGTTGGACAAAACGTCCTTACTTTAGATGATTTCTCTGACATCCTATTTAAGAAAAAAGCAATTACTTTACCTTCGTCCGCTTTAGAAAAGGTTAATGTTAACTTCCGGTTCCTTCAAAAATTTTCATCTAATAAATTAATTTACGGTATAAACACCGGTTTTGGGCCGATGGCACAGTATAAGGTTAGCGAAGAGAATCTTTTACAACTTCAGTATAATCTTATCCGCAGCCACAGTTCGGGCAGCGGGGCGCTTTTGCCTCCTGTTTTGGTGAAGGCGTTAATGATCGCACGTTTAAATAGTTTAATGCAGGCCTATTCGGGCGTGCATACCGATGTAGTGGAATTGCTGAGGGAACTGATAAATAAAAATATTACACCCTGTATTTATGAGCATGGGGGAGTAGGCGCCAGTGGCGACCTGGTACAACTGGCCCATCTGGGCTTAGTATTGATCGGTGAAGGTGAAGTTATATTTGAAGATAAAATACATTCAACGGCTGACTTATTCAACAGCTTGGGTATTAAAGCCCTTTCTATATATGTGCGCGAAGGATTAGCTATTTTAAATGGTACATCGGCCATGACAGGTATTGGATTGGTGAATATCATCCAGGCGCAAAAATTATTGGGATGGTCAGCCATGTTTTCGGCTATGACCAATGAAATAGTAGAGGCTTATGATGATCATTACTCGCACGAGCTAAACATCTTAAAGCACCATAAGGGCCAGAACAGGGTTGCTGCTATGCTGCGTGACATTTTGAGTGATAGTAAAATGATCCGTAACCGTTCAGAACATTTATACCATCGGGGCAACCTTGACCAGGAAATTTTTGAAGATAAAGTGCAGGAATATTATTCATTGCGTTGTGTTACCCAGGTTTTGGGGCCGGTTTATGATACGATCATTCAGGCTGAAAAAGTGTTGGTGGATGAATTAAACTCGGTGAATGATAACCCGGTTATCGATCACGTAAATCAAAATATCTTCCATGGCGGAAATTTTCATGGGGATTATGTTTCACTGGAGATGGATAAACTTAAGATAGCCATCACTAAATTATCAATGCTTGCGGAGCGCCAATTGAACTACCTGCTGAACGATAAGCTGAATCAAAAATTTCCACCCTTTGTAAACCTGGGCGTATTAGGATTAAATTTCGGTATGCAGGGAATGCAGTTTACAGCCACATCAACCGTAGCTGAAAATCAAACCCTTTCGTTTCCCATGTATGTGCACAGTATTCCAAACAATAACGACAACCAGGACATTGTAAGTATGGGTTGTAATGCCGCATTGATGACCAAAAAGGTAATTGATAATTCATTTGCAGTGCTGGGTATTCAGGTAATGACCATTTTACAGGCAATTGATTACTTAGGTTGCAAGGACAGGCTGTCGCCGCATACATTAGCTTTGTATACAATGGTGCGGAAAATATTTCCAAAATTTATTGAAGATCAGCCCAGATATAAAGAAATGGAAAAAGTCAGGATTTTCCTGGAAACAACACATCCGGCAATTTCATTCAATGCTTAAAATCTAATAAATGAAGACTGCATTAGTAACCGGCGGTTCGAGAGGAATTGGCAGGGCGATCTGTATCAAACTGGCTGCCATGGGCTATTATGTGCTGGTTAATTATAAAAGTAATATGCAGGAAGCGGAAACAACGCTTTCGCAAATAAGGGAAAACGGCGGTGATGGTGAATTGTTGAAATTTGATGTAGCAGACAGAAGTCAAATAAAACAAACACTTGGCGACTGGATAACAACAAACCCGGAAAAGCATGTTGAAATACTGGTAAACAATGCCGGTATTAAAGATGATAGCCTGATGTTGTGGATGAAAGATGAGCAATGGGATAATGTTATAAAAACCAGCCTCGATGGTTTTTTCTTTGTTACCCGTTTGGTGCTTGATAGTATGTTATTGAAACGATATGGAAGGATTGTCAATATTGTTTCTTTGTCTGGTTTGAAGGGATTGCCTGGCCAAACCAATTACTCGGCAGCCAAAGCAGGAGTTATTGGCGCTACAAAAGCACTGGCACAGGAAGTAGGCCGTAGCGGAATTACAGTAAATGCCGTAGCTCCGGGCTTTATCAAAACCGATATGACAGAAGAACTGGATGAAAAGGAATTAAAAAGAATGATCCCCGTCAATAGGTTCGGGTCAGCCGAAGAAGTAGCACATGCTGTGGCCTTTTTAGCTTCGGGGGAGGCTGCTTATATTACCGGGCAGGTATTATCTGTAAACGGTGGTTTGTATTCATAAGCTCAAAAAGAAACCGCATACAGTTGTTGTAGATCGGCCTAACCATATTTTATTCTATTAAAGTTTTAGTAAGCAATATGTTCCCGGAAGATATTTTATTATTAATACCTCAAAGACCACCATTTGTAATGGTAGATAAATTGCTGAGTTCTGATGAAAATAGCACGCAAACAGCTTTCCGTGTTAATGAAGAAAATGTTTTGGTAGTGGAGGGTAAGTTTAGTGAAGCTGGTTTAATGGAAAACATTGCCCAAACCGCGGCCGCAAGGGCAGGATATATTGCGATGATGGAAAACAAGCCTGTAGCTGTTGGCTATATTGGTGCTGTTAAAAATCTTGAGATATTTGATCTGCCAAAAATAAACGATGAATTAGTGACCGAAGTAAAGATAGAAAACCAGGTGTTTGATGTAACCGTAATTTCAGGTACGGTAAGGCGTAATGATATAGTAATGGCTCAATGTAAAATGAATATATTTAACAGCAAATAATGTCAGGTGTTTTTATTGTATCGGATAATATTTTATCCCCCATCGGTTTAACTACTTCCAAAAATTTTGGACAGCTTAAAAAAAGTGTTTCGGGTATCCAAAAGCATCATGATACAGCATTATCTGACCAGCCGTTTTATGCTGCCTTGTTTGATCAAAGTGGTTTTATAAAAGACAGCGATCATAAATATACCAGGTTTGAGCAGCTGCTTATGGCCTCCATTAGTGATGCCCTTCAAAACAGCAGCGTAGATGCGGGCGATAAAAAAACAGTGCTGATCATTTCTTCAACCAAAGGAAATATAAGTCTGCTCGAAACAGAAAGTTATAACCCAACCATACAAAAAAGGATTTCCTTGCCGGCTTCAGCCAAATTAGTTGCCGAATATTTTGGTTTCATTAATCAACCCGTTGTGGTGTCCAATGCCTGTATTTCGGGAATAATGGCCATATTAACTGGTATGCGGCTCATACAATCAGGTCAATATGAAAATGCTGTGATTGCCGGGGCCGATGTTATTTCAAAATTTGTTTTATCGGGTTTCCAGTCATTTCAGGCCATCAGCCCCGGGTCATGTAAACCTTTTGATGTAAACAGGGACGGGATAAGCTTAGGCGAAGGAGCTGCCACCATTATCCTGTCTGCTAACCCAAAAAATGCACAGGGAATAAAAGTTATGGGTGGCGCAGTTAGCAATGATGCTAATCATATTTCAGCACCCTCGCGAACAGGTGCGGAACTTTGCCAGGCTATTACAAAAACTCTGGATAATGCGCATCTTTTAGCAACAGATATCGATTTCATATCTGCGCATGGTACAGCAACGATTTATAATGATGAAATGGAAGCAACGGCTATTACATTAGCTAACCTGCAAACCGTTCCGGTAAATAGTTTGAAAGGCTATTACGGACATACTTTAGGAGCTGCCGGTTTAATTGAATCAATTGTTTCTATTCATTCACTAAAAGAAAATCTGGTTATCCCAACTTTAGGATTTAATGAAACGGGCACAACAAACCCATTAAATATTTGTACTGATTTACTGTCCGGTAATTTTACGAATTGCCTGAAAACAGCTTCGGGATTTGGCGGTTGTAATGCCGCTGTTGTTTTTAGTAAACAATAAAATAGTAGAAAATATAATTTAAAAAAACTTGATAGCAGAAAAATATATTACATCCGGTTGCCTCATCAGCAACCATACTGTTTACAAAAACGGGGAACTCCTGTTTGTAAATAAAGATGCTGATGTACCTGGCTTTCTCCTTTCGGTATATAAGCACTTTAATATAAATTATTCCAGGTTTTACAAAATGGATAACCTGAGTAAACTCGGATGGCTCGCTTCCGAAATATTATTGAAAAACAGTTTTCAAAAGGAAAATTACAGGCCTGAAGATATAGGCCTGATCCTTTCCAATGCTAATTCGAGCCTGGATACAGACCAGAAATATATGGCAAGCGTAAAAGATATTCCCAGCCCTTTATTATTCGTTTATACCTTGCCTAATATTGTAACCGGCGAGATCTGTATCCGGAATAATTTTAAAGGCGAAGATGCTTTTTTTGTGTTTGATAGTTTTAATGCAGATTTTATAGAAAATTATGTAAGCAGCCTGCTGGACAATAATATTTTACAGGCTTGTATTTGCGGTTGGGTTGAATTGCTTGGGGATGAATACAAAGCCGCTTTGTTTTTGGTTGAAAAGTTAAAAGGTAATGAAGCGGTCTCTTTTACAAAAGAGCATATGAATAAGATATTTGATGATAAAAAGATTAATTAAATAATGAATTTGGAAGTTTATATTGCTGGCTTAGGAGCCATTACTGCTATAGGTAACAATGTTGCCCAATGTCTTTCCGCCTTTGAAAACGAGCAGGCAGGCATGGCCGATATTACTTACCTGGAGACTGTGCATCGTAATAAGATCCCGGTAGCCGAGGTGAAATTGAGTAATAAAGAACTTGCTGCAATGGCAGGTGTTTCTTCTGAAATAAGCCGAACCACGCTTTTAAGTTTGATAGCAGCAAGGGAAGCTTTAAGTGATGCAGCAATTGCTGATCTTTCTTCTTTTCGTACGGGTTTTGTTTCTGCCAATACCGTAGGCGGTATGGATAAAAGCGAAGATTTTTTTATTGACTTTGTTGCTGATAACAGCAAAGGTAAATTAAGGAACGTGTTTGGCCACGAGTGCGGAAGTGTAACCGAAGCCGTAGCAGATCAGTTGGGGATCAAAGACTACATGACTACCATTAGCACAGCTTGTTCATCATCTGCCAATGCTATATTTTATGGTGCCCGGTTAATAAAAAACGACATATTAGATGTGGTGATTGCAGGTGGGACGGATGCTTTAACAAAATTTACACTCAACGGCTTTAATACCCTGATGATATTGGATAAAGATTATTGCAAGCCCTTTGATGAAAATAGGCAGGGTTTAAACCTGGGCGAGGGTGCAGGGTATGTTGTACTAGTTTCCGAAAAGGTGGCAAGAACATTAAAAAAACCACTATACTGCAAACTGAGTGGTTATAATAATAGTAATGACGCTTATCACCAAACCGCTTCTTCGCCGGATGGTACCGGCTCATACCTGGCTATGAAGAGAGCTTTGGAAAAAAGCGGTTTAAAGCCGTCGGATATTGATTACATTAATTTGCATGGTACAGGTACGTCAAATAATGATAGCGCAGAGGGTACTGCTGTAAAACGATTATTTAACCCGCATTATCCACCCATGAGTTCTACTAAATCTTTTACAGGCCATACTTTAGGTGCCAGCGGAGGTATTGAAGCTGTTTTTTCTGTTTTGGCAATCAGGCATGGAATTATCTATCCCAATCTGCGTTTTGAAACCCAAATGCAGGAATTTCCATTTGCACCTGAAAAAAGATTTTTAACAGGTCAAACAATTGATCATGTAATGTCAAACTCCTTTGGTTTTGGCGGAAATTGTACATCATTAATATTTTCCAGGATATAAAATGAAGATATATATTCGTTCATCTGCCTGTATATCGCCGCAAAAAACATTCGGCAATTCGAACCTTTTAACAGAGGCTGTTGAATATACTAAAATTCGTTTAAGAGCCATAGATCCCGATTATACGGCATTTATTGATCCTAAATTAATAAGAAGGATGAGCCACATTATTAAGATGGGGGTGGCCGCAGCGCAGGAATGCTTAAATAGGGGCAATATAGAAATGCCCGGCGCAATAATTACAGGCACTGCTTATGGTTGCCTGGAAGATACGGCATCATTTTTAACCAGGATAATTGAACTGCACGAAGAACTGCTTCCTCCTACAGCTTTTATACAATCAACCCACAATACGGTTGCGGCTCAAATTGCTTTGATGCTTAAATGCCACCAGTACAACAATACGTTTGTGCATAAAGGTATCTCATTTGAAAGCGCTTTGCTTGATGCTATAATGCTTTTAAAGGAAAATGAAGCTGATAATATCCTGGTTGGGGGTACAGATGAAATAACGGATGCCAGTTTTACCATTTTAAGCCGGTTAGGTTTATATAAAAGATGGCCGGTTTCAAATTTATCTCTTTTTACAACCAGCTCTAAAGGAACTATCGGCGGCGAGGGTGCGGTGTTTTTTTTATTAACGGATAAACCATCAGCAGATAACCTGGCTGAACTTAGCGGCGTAAAAGCCTTTTATAAACCAAATGATGCAGCAGAAATTGAACAGAAGATCATATCTTTTTTAGCCATGCATGCGCTGCAAATTGATGATATTGATCTGGTAATTACTGGTAAAAATGGCGACTTGAAAAATGATGAGATATACCGCCAATTAAGCCTTTCCCTTTTTAACAATACCGCATTGGCGAATTATAAACATTTGTGTGGAGAGTATCCAACCTCGGCAGCATTTGCTTTGTGGCTGGCTTCGAATATGATAAAAAAAGAGGAAGTTCCGCTTGTGGTTATAGAAAGAAGTGTAAAAAATGCAAATCCCAAAAAGGTACTGATCTATAATCATTACCTGAATAAATATCATTCATTAATGCTGGTTTCGGCCTGCTAACCTCTTTGGAAGTATGCTAAAAGATGCCCTTTTTAAAATCATATTATTGGATCGCCAGAAGAATATTATTAAGGCTACCCTGGAGATTAATAAAGATAATGAGATATTTATTGGACACTTTCCCGGTCAGCCAATTTTGCCCGGTGCCTATATGCTGCAAATAGTAAAAGAAGTTTTAGAAAGCACGTTTAATATACCCTTTCGACTAAAAAAAGCTGATCATATTAAGTTTCTTACATTAATAGATCCCGGGATTCACAACATCCTGCAATTAACACTATCTTACAGCTCAACTGATAACAATAATGTTTATGTTATTGCTAATTTAATTGCCCAAAAAGACATTTGTTTTAAATTTAGGGGATTCTTTATTGCACTATAAATGCCTTTTATTTTGTTCTGTTTTGTACTATATAATCAACCATTGTATTTACATCCACCAGTACTTTACGACCTTCCTTGGGGTCCTGGATTGTTATTCCATATTCCCTTTTGAGTAAAACAATAAGCTCGAGCGAATCAATAGAATCCAAACCTAACCCGTCGCCAAATAAAGGCTCATCATCCTTAATTTTTTCGGGAGTTAAAGGTGTTAGATTCAGGAACTCTATGATTTGTTTTTTTAATGTTTGCTTTAATTCTTGAATTTCCATTTAGCTATATTTACTCAAATAAGTTTTTTTACTTTCAACCCTAAAACTGTTATTACCTGTATGAATACAGTAATAATCAATAAAGGTATAATATTTACCAAAACATCTTTCAGTTTCCCGCCTTCCAGAAACAAACCGTAGTAAGCTTCCAGACACCAATGCAGGGGTGATAATTTCATGACCGTTCTAAACGATTCGGGCATGGCAAAACTGGGTACCATTAAACCGCCTATAGCAGCAAGTATTACAATAGATACCGCACCAAAACCATTAGCCTGCTCCTGTGTTTGTGCAAAAACCCCAATACAAATAGCATAACTTACGGCACACCATCCGCAAATTAACGAAACAAAAACTAAGCCCAATATATCCGCAGGAAGGTTCAGTGCCGGCAAGCCTATGAATGGGAATACCCAGATACCTATCGCAAAAATTACGGCAGCCTGCGCCATGGTAACCACTAAATAGGTAAGTTGTTTTGACAACAACGCAACGAAATAGTTGGTTGGTAAAGTTTTTAACCTCGTAAAACTACCGCTCAGTTTTTCCCGGACAATACTTCCACCCAATGATATTACCACAAAGAACATCGCGAATATGGTCCACGCCGGGACATTATGCTGAGAGGCATTAGGTATGTTCCTTCTGCCATCACGGGAAACCGGAACTTCGTTGATAGCTATTTTGTTATCCATTAGCTCATTTTCCAATTTTATCGGTAAAGGTTCTTCATTAATAGAAAAATACAGGGTTCTTAATATCTGTTTACTTTCTACCAACTGCAATGCGCTGTATAACGCCCCCTGAATAGATCGCCGGTACGATTCCTGTAAAACAGGCTGATAGTATAAAGTAACAGGTGCTACGTTGCCTGCATTGGGATTAACCGTATCTCCCTCAAGTCCAAATGTATTCAATGCTTTGCCTGCAACTATTTTTGCTTTAGCATCAATTTTTACAGAAAAATCTGCCGGTATAACCATAGCCAAAAGTGCATCCTTAGTATGCATCTTGTCGGTAATCAGCTTTTCGCTTTGATCTTTTGAAACCTGAACAAGCTTAAACATGTCAATTTTATCAACAGCCTGTATAAACTCCGTGCTTATTTTCCCCGTATCCCGGTTGCATATTAAAAGAGATATTTTGTTTTTATTGATTAATTGGAAAGTGCTGTTCTGAATACTGGTAACAATAAGCACCAGCAAAATAGGCATACCAAACATCAACGCTATCCCAACCTTATCCCGGGTTAGGATTCGAATGTCCTTGATGATGGTGGCCCAAAGTTTAAACATTATGAATTCCTGTAATTTTTACCTGTTAAATTTAAAAACAAACCTTCCAGGCCATCCTGCCCGTGCTGAGCCAGTAAAGTATTAAGATCATCATGTGCAATGATCTTTCCTTCATCAATTAAAGCAATTTTTTCGCACAAACCTTCTGCCTCGCTTAACTGGTGCGAGGTATATATCAGCGTAGTTCCATTTTTATTCAGTTCTTTGAGGTAATTAATTATAGCAAACCTGGTTTGTACATCCACCCCAACTGTGGGTTCATCAAGAAATAATATTTTTGGATTATGTATTACACCAATGGCAAGGTTTACCCTGCGTTTCATACCGCCTGAAAATTTTTGTACTGGCGTGTCCCTTACTTCCGTCAAACCCAATATACCTAATAATTCTTTGGTCTTGGTTTTGATCTCCTGCCTATGCAGGCCAGACCAGACCCCAAAAAATTCCAGGTTTTCTACCGGGCTCAGTTCCTGGTAAAAAGATAAATCCTG
>OLLO01000673.1_pt1 | contig 16551 bp, 10 predicted proteins | sample 1604551 | NCBI WGS metagenome assembly OLLO01 (sample SAMEA104055720, study PRJEB20765) | soil metagenome | biome: Arctic tundra; feature: Polygonal ground; material: soil | place: USA | collected 2011-09 | depth 0-0.5 m
TTGAGAAAAATAAAATTCCGGCCCTTACTGAGTTTGGATATGGGCAGGTTCCTGATAGTACATGGTGGACCAATGTTTTATATAAAGCTCTTGATCACCATAAAATATCGTATGCATTGGCTTGGCGCAATGCGGGTTACAAACCTTCCGGCCAGGTAGAATATTATCTGCCTTTCAAAGGCCAGCAATCAGAAAAAGATTTTATAAAATTTTATAAAGAGCCCAATATTTTATTTCAAAAGGATGTAACAAAAGCAGACCTCTATAAATGAAATTACAGCTTTTAGATATTGCCATAGTTGTCCTGTACCTTATAACTATGCTTATGCTTGGTTGGTTTCTAAGAAAGAAAGCAAGGCAGAACAACGAGAGCTATTTATTAGGCAGCAAAAAACTTCCCTGGTATTTGCTCGGCCTCAGTGATGCTGCTGATATGTTCGATATCAGTGGAACTATGTGGATGGTAGCACTTTGTTTTGTTTATGGATTAAAAAGTATCTGGATACCGTGGCTGTGGCCTGTATTTAACCAGGTTTTTAATATGATGTTCCTGGCAAAATGGTTGCGCCGTTCAAAAGCCAATACCGGTGCAGAATGGCTCGCAACCCGTTTTGGATTAAAGGGCGCTTCAGTAAAATCTTCACACGCTATAGTTGTTGCATTTGCATTGATTGGTTGCCTCGGTTTCCTGGCTTATGGTTTTGTTGGCTTAGGAAAATTTATTGAAATTTTTGTTCCATGGAGTTTAGTACAGCCTTATATACCCTTTCACGTAGCGTCCCGGTATGTAGCACATTTTTATGGAATTATATTTACCCTCTTTGCTATGTTTTATTCTATTTTAGGTGGCATGCGCAGCATTGTTTTGGGTGACCTGATTAAATATATTATCATGACGATTGGGTGTATTGCTATAGCAGTAATAGCAGTTAATCATTTAGACGGCCACCCGCTAAATGTGCCTCATGGCTGGAGTAACCCATTTTTTGGATGGCATCTTAATTTAGACTGGTCGGGCATTATAGCCGATGCAAATAAAAAAATAGCCGGAGATGGCTATGGGTTATTCGGTATACTTTTTATGATGATGCTGTTTAAAGGCTTGTTTGCAAGTTTCGCCGGGCCTGCTCCCAATTATGATATGCAAAAAATCTTATCTACAAAATCTCCTAAAGAGGCTTCTAAAATGACAGGTTTCGTTTCCATTGTTTTGTTACCGATCCGGTATTTGATGGTTATTGGTTTAACGGTTCTCGCTCTGTTGTATTATAACCAGTTGGATCTTTCTGATGGGGCGGGCCATACTGATTTTGAAAGAATATTACCGGGAGCCATCAATAATTTTTTGCCGGTAGGTATTTTAGGACTGGTACTTACAGGCTTACTGGGAGCGTTTATGGGAACATTCTCCGGAACTATGAATGCGGCACAGGCTTATATAGTTAATGATATATACCTTAAATACATTAATCCCAACGCTCCCGTTAAAAGAGTGATTTATATGAATTACATTTCAGGTATTGTAGTCGTTACAACAGGAATAATAATAGGATTGTTTACAAAAGATGTCAATAGCATTTTGCTTTGGATCGTAGCAGGATTGTATGGGGGTTATATTGCGGCAAATGTTTTAAAGTGGTATTGGTGGAGATTTAATGCTAACGGATTTTTTTGGGGAATGCTTTTCGGGATTGCAGGAGCATTGGTGTTTTCAAGGTTTTTTGAAGGTATACAATTTCTGTATTTTTTCCCGCTTCTTTTTGTTATATCAATAGCAGGATGCTTAGCCGGCACTTATACGGCGCCTCCAACTGAAATGGAAGTGCTGAAAAGTTTTTACAAAACAGTACGTCCATGGGGTTTCTGGAAACCTATACATGAGTTGGTAGTTGCTGATGATCCCTCATTTGTAGCCAACAAAAGATTTAAACTGGATATGTTCAATGTGGTGTTGGGGATTATCGCACAACTATGTCTTACGATTTTGCCATTGTATGTAGTGTTGTGGATGAAGCTGCCTTTATTAATAACCGTGCTTATACTGGCAGTAATTATTATTATTCTTAAAAAAACATGGTGGAATAAATTAGAGAATTAAAAAAAATAAAAATATTTACCGATGGCAACAACCTTTTAATATGAATACATATTTTCAAAATAGACTAAAAGTCTTAAAGACTTCTTTTAACGAATTGATAAGCCGTAGAAATAATCCGCTTGAATCTGTAAATGGTATTTATGAGCGCTATGAAAATCCTGTTCTCACAGCGGCTCACACTCCATTAACCTGGCGGTTCGATTTCAACCAGCGAACAAATCCTTACCTGATGGAAAGGTTTGGAATAAATGCTGTCTTCAATTCCGGGGCTATAAAATTTAATAATGAATATGTGCTGGTAGCAAGGGTGGAAGGCATGGACAGGAAATCATTTTTTGCAGTAGCGGAAAGTGAAAATGGTATTGATAACTTTAGGTTTTGGGATTATCCGGTTGTATTACCACAAACAAATGAGCCCGAAGTAAACGTGTACGATATGCGCCTGGTTCAGCATGAAGACGGATGGATTTATGGAATATTCTGTACAGAGAGAAGAGATCCTAATGCACCCGAAGGCGATCAGTCTGCCGCAATAGCACAATGTGGTATAGCAAGAACAAAAGACCTTCTTCAATGGGAACGCCTTCCCAATCTTAAAACTCCATCACCTCAGCAAAGAAATGTAGTGTTACATCCGGAGTTCTTTAATAATAAATATGCTTTTTATACCCGCCCGCAGGATAGTTTTACTGAAGCGGGAACCGGTGCTGGTATAGGCTTCGGGCTTTGTGACGATATAGAAAATGCAGTAATTAAAAAAGAAATCGTAATAGATAAAAAAGCGTACCATACTGTTTATGAAGCAAAAAACGGATTAGGCCCCGCTCCTGTAAAAACAGAAAAAGGGTGGTTGCATCTTGCACATGGTGTTAGAAACACTGCTGCAGGTTTAAGGTACGTGTTATACATGTTTATGACAGACCTTAATGATATCACCAAAGTAATTCACAAACCTGCAGGATATTTTATGGCTCCTGAAGGAGATGAAAGAACAGGTGATGTCTCCAACGTTTTGTTTTCTAATGGATGGATAACTGATGAAGATGGAGCTGTATTTATTTATTATGCATCATCAGATTTGAGAACACATGTTGCCACCAGCACCATAGAAAAATTACTGGATTACGTGATAAATACTCCGGAAGACGGGTTATCTTCCGAAGCATCCGTACAGACTGTTATCGGCATAATTGATAAAAACTTATCTGTAGAAAACTATAACGGTACAGCACACACGCAGCTTCATGGGTTTGCTAAATAAGAAAAATGGTGAAACAAAAATTTGTTCAAAAATAATGATATGTTTTCCTTACAGCAATTAGATCAATATAAAAAAGAATTGCAAAATGAATTATCTGAACTACTGAACTTTTGGCAAAAAAATACGATTGATAATGAGTTTGGAGGATTTTATGGAAAACTTGATAATTCGAATAAAGTATTTCCCCATGCGCCAAAAGGCTCTGTTCTTAATAGCAGGATATTATGGACATTTTCCGCTGCATATAATCTTACCGGGAATATGGATTACCTGAACACAGCAGAAAGGGCTTTCGTGTACATTATTGATCATTTTATTGATAAAAAATATGGCGGTGTTTATTGGAGTGTGGATTACAAAGGAGATCCTCTTGATACAAAAAAACAAATCTATGCATTGTCATTTGCAATATATGGTTTGAGCGAATTTTATCAATGTAACAAAAATGAACAGGCAAAAAAACTCGCTATAGAGTTGTACAACCTTATTGTTGAACATAGCTATGATACAATAAATGGCGGATACATTGAAGCATTATCAGCAGACTGGATGGAAATAAATGATTTGCGGCTGAGCAAAAAAGATGCAAATGAAAAAAAATCAATGAACACGCATTTGCACGTGCTGGAAGGTTTTGCTAATCTCTATCGTATATGGCCAAACGAAGTTTTAAATAAAAAAATTGCTGAACTGATCAATATTTTTTTGGATCACATTATTGATAAAAAATCCAATCACCTGATTTTGTTTTTTGATGAGGAATGGAATGTGAAATCGGATATAATTTCCTACGGTCATGATATTGAAGCTGCGTGGCTGATCCAGGAGGCTACTGAAGTTATTGGTGACAAAGAACTTCTGGAAAAAATAAAAATAAAATCTGTAAAGCTGGCAAATGCAGCAGCAGAAGGGCTTGACAAGGATGGCGGGTTATGGTATGAATATAATGCTAATGAAAATCATCTTATAAAAGAAAAACATTCGTGGCCACAGGCTGAGAGCATGATCGGTTTTTTTAACGCCTGGCAAATAAACGGCGATGAAAGGTATCTTGAAAAATCAGTAAACAGTTGGCGGTTTACGCAGCAACATATTCTTGATAAAGTAAATGGAGAATGGTTTTGGGGTATAACAGAAAATTATTCTTTGATGGAGGAAGATAAAGTCGGAATCTGGAAATGCCCTTATCACAATAGCAGGGCCTGTATTGAATTGATTCGTAGGATAAGTAAAGTGAAAGATAAATAGTTTAAAAAACCTTGTGGTAATTATTTGAAAAAATGATTAAATTTAAAAAGTATAATTATTCATGAATTTTTAAAATTAGTAACATGGCAACAAGACGATCATTTCTTAAATCAACATCATTGCTTTCTGCAGGATTATTCATTGCACCTTCTGAATTTAAAAATGAAACACCGTTAATCGGCCTGCAATTATACACGGTCCGGGATGCCATGGATAAAGATCCTGTATCTGCTTTGGCTAAGGTTACACAAATTGGATATACATCGGTAGAAGGCGCTACCTACACCGGAACTGAAAAGTTTTATGGAATGAGTCCTTCAGCTTTTAAAAAAGTTTTGAAACAAAACGGACTTGTAATTCCAAGCAGCCATTACAGGCTTGGTGAAGAAAAAACAAATGGAGAAATTGTCAGCGGCACGCTCTTACACGATTGGAATAAAGCAGTAGATGATGCCGCCGAAGTTGGTATTAAATATATGGTATGTGCTTATTTGTCCGAAGCGGAAAGAGGGGATCTGGATCATTATAAATATGTTGCCGACCAGTTAAATATTGCAGGAGAAAGATGTAAAAAATCTGGTATACAGTTGTGTTATCACAACCATAATTTTGAATTTGAAAAGCAGGGTGATACTTATCCTTACGATATTTTAATGGCGACTGATAAAGATCTGGTAAAAATGGAAATGGATATTTACTGGATCAAAAAAGCAGGTCAGGATCCAATTGCACTTTTCAATAAGCATCCAGGCAGGTTCCCTCTCTGGCATGTGAAAGATATGGATAATACGCCTGCCCGGGATTTTACAGAAATAGGAAACGGTATTATTGATTTCAAAGAAATTTTTAAATATAAAAATAAAGCGGGTATGAAATATTTTTTTGTAGAGCAGGATAAATGCCCGGGCACACCATTTGATAGTATTACTAAAAGTATTAAGTATATAAAAAAGAATCTTGTTTAATTTCTAAGAGTAACAAATCAAATCTAAAATAAAAAATAAAATGACCAAAATAAAGAATATACTTTTCATAATTTCGATACTGGTAGCATTATCTCCGGTAGTGTATGGAGCAAAAGGCCCGCATGATTTTTATCAAATAAAAATTTATCATTTAAAAAATAATGAACAGGTTGACCAGGTTGATCAGTATTTAAAAAATGTGTACATGCCTGCATTGCATCGTCTAAGTATTAAAAATATTGGTGTTTTTAAACCAATCGCAAACGATACAGCCACAGTAAAATTCATTTATGTATTAATTCCTTTTAATTCCGGAGAAGCATGGATGAAACTGGACGAAAACCTTACAAAAGATGCGCTCTATACATCATCTGCGAAAAGCTTCAAAGAAGCGCCTTCTGATAAAGCTCCTTATGAAAGAATGGAATCAATTTTACTCGATGCATTTTCAGGGCAGCGGCATTTGTTGTTGCCGACAGCAAAAAATGCAGAAAGAGTTTTTGAATTAAGAAGTTATGAAAGTCCTACCGAAAAACTTTCTGAAAAAAAGATGGCCATGTTTAATACGGGTGGAGAGATACAGATATTTAATCGGCTTGGTTTCAACCCGGTTTTTTATGCACATGTGGTATCGGGAAGCCACATGCCAAATTTTATGTATATGCCGGTTTTCGAAAGTGTTGAACAACGTAATGCGCAGTGGAAGCAGTTTGGCGAAGATGCAGCCTGGAAAGATATTTCCACCAGGCCGGAAAATGAAAACAAGGTATCTGTTTCACATATTGACAGCATTTTAATGCACAGCACTTCTTATTCAGATTTTTAATTTTAATTTTTTTGTATGCATTTCAAAACATTTCACTTAAAAATAATTATGATAGCAGGTAGCATTCTTCTGCCATGCATAAATTCTTTTTCACAAAATGTGGGTATTTTTGACGGGCATAATGATGTAGGTGAGATTTTACATCCCGGCAATGCAACGTATAATGCTTCTACAGGCGTTTATGAGCTATCGGGTTCAGGCACTAATATCTGGTTTACCCGTGATGACTTTCATTACTTGTGGAAACGAATGAAGGGCAATTTTATATTACAGGGAAGGGGACAATTATTGGGCAAAGGGATTGAGCAACATCGCAAATTCGGTTGGATGGTTCGCACTTCTCTTGACAGCAGCGCTGCTATGGTTGCGGCTACTATTCATGGCGACGGGCTTACTTCTCTTCAATACAGGAAGTTGCCTCATACAGATATTGAAGAAACAAAATTTACAATTAGCGCTCCGGATGTAATTCAGTTAGAAAGAAAGGGCAATCAATACATCATGTCGGTAGCTCATTTTGGTGAGCCATTTGTTACCGAACAAATTACTGATGTTGATTTGAAAGATGATGTATATGTTGGTGTATTTATCTGCTCGCATAATAAAGATGTTTTAGAAAAAGTTTCATTCGATAATGTGCGGATCATTGTTCCTGCAAAAGAAAATTTTGTTCCGTATAAAGATTATATCGGCAGCAATATAGAAACCATGGATGTATTTACCGGTAAACGACAGGTCTTATACACTTCGCCTGAATCGCTACAGGCGCCTAACTGGACACCCGATGGGAAAAGTTTGATCTATAACAGTAAGGGATTGATGTACCATTTCAATATTCAAAATCATACACCTGGATTGATCAATACCGGTTTGGTAAAAAATAACAATAACGATCATGTTATTTCTTTTGATGGAAAAATGCTGGGATTAAGTGGCGCAAGTGTTGATGGAAAATATAACTCGGTTGTTTATACGGTTCCTGTAAATGGGGGTGAGCCAAAACAGATCACACCTACAGGTCCATCCTATTTACATGGCTGGTCACCTGATGGGAAGTATCTAACGTTCACGGGTCAACGCAATAATGAATTTGATATTTATAAAATTCCGTCAAATGGGGGAAAAGAAATGCGACTCACAACTTCACCCGGATTAGATGATGGATCAGAATACAGTCCTGATGGTAAATATATTTACTTCAACTCAGTCAGAAGCGGCATGATGCAATTATGGCGAATGAAGGCCGATGGAAGCCAGCAGGAACAGTTGACCAATGATGATTACAATAACTGGTTTGCGCATGTGTCGCCAGATGGTAAATGGATCGTTTGTTTATCTTTTACGAAAGATATTAAACCGGATGATCATCCTTTTTATAAACATGTTTATTTACGTATGTTACCGGCAGGCGGCGGCACGCCTAAAGTGATTGCATATTTATACGGAGGGCAAGGTTCTATCAACACACCATCATGGTCACCGGATAGCAGGAAAATTGCTTTTGTTAGTAATACTGATTTGCAAAAATAATTTTATTAAAAAAATAGTATACAAAAATTCATTTAAAATTCAAATCAAAATTCAATATGAAAAATGTAATCAGGACAAGTCAATTCATAATTTTTTTATTTATTCTAATGATTGTATTACCTGGAAACAGTAAATCTCAATCCCGTAATACTGCAACAGAATCTAAAATCAATGCGATGATAAAGCAAATGACTTTAGAAGAAAAGGTGGGACAAATGGCACAGGTATCCATTGAATCTTTAGGAAGTATACAGAACGGAAATTTTGTTTTCAACCAGGATAAATTCAGAGATGCAGTAGTTAATTATAAAATAAGTTCCATATTAAATACTCCCGGCTTGCTGAATCCTCAACAATGGAATGGCATCATTGAGCAAATACAAAATGCAGCAAAAGAAACCCGTTTGAAGATTCCGGTTTTATATGGTCTTGATGATAATCATGGTGCTAATTATGTTGCAGGCGCTACGCTCTTTCCCCAGGAAATAGGACAGGCAGCTACATGGAATCGCCAATTGGTTTTTGATGCAGGCGTTATTACGGCTTACGAATCAAGAGCAGCAAGCGTTCCATGGACATTTTCGCCTGTATTGGATTTAGGGACAAACCCGCAATGGCCACGCATTTGGGAAGGTTATGGAGAAGATCCTTACTTGGTTTCGGAGATGGGTGTTCAATTTGTAAAAGGCTTTCAGGATCCATTAGGCAGCAAAGAAAAACTTGCAGTAAGTATAAAACATTACATGGCTTATTCTGATCCTAAATCGGGCCATGACAGAAGTGATGCATGGATACCTGAACATTATTTGCGGGAATATCATTTACCGGCATTCCGTGCTGCCGTGGAAGCAGGTGCAAGAACAGTGATGGTAAATTCAGCATTGATTAACGGTGTACCTACGCATATTAATAAACACATACTTACTGATATTCTGAAAAAAGAATTGGGCTTTACAGGTTTTATTGTTTCCGATTGGCAGGATATAGAAAATGTTTATCGCCGCGATAAGATAACAAACAGTATTAAGGAAGCCATCAGGCTGGCGATAAATGCCGGCATTGATATGTCAATGATTCCTTATGATTACAAAGAATTTTGTACAGACCTTATTGCATTGGTTAAAGAAGGAAAAGTTCCCGTTAGCAGGATTGATGATGCTGTTACAAGAATTTTAAGAGTGAAACATGAACTACAGATTTTTGAAACACCTGTAACGTATGTAAAGGATTATCCAAAATTTGGAAGTGCCGGTTTTGAAAATGCAGCTTACAAAACTGCAGCCGAATCTATCACACTTTTAAAAAATACAAATAATATTTTACCATTACCAAAGAATGCAAAAGTGTTGGTAACAGGGCCAAATGCCAATTCTATGAGAACATTAAATGGCGGATGGACTTATACATGGCAGGGAGAAAAAACTGATGAGTATGCACAGCGATACAATACTATTTTAGAAGCAGTACAAAAAAAGTTCGGGACTGATCATGTAAAATATAAAGAAGGTGTTGCTTATAATATGAAGGGAAAATATTACGAAGATTCTGTTGTAAATATTGATGCGGCTATACAGGCTGCTGCCGGAGAAGATTATATTTTATTATGCATTGGTGAAAACAGTTATACTGAAACACCGGGCAATCTTAATGATTTGAGTTTATCTGATAACCAGCTTTTACTGGCGCAGGCAATGATCAAAACCGGTAAGCCAGTTATTATTATTTTAAATGAAGGACGTCCAAGAATAATTAACAGAATAGAACAGGGTTCTGCAGCCATCCTGGATATTTATCTTCCTTCAAATTTTGGTGCGGATGCATTGGCTGATATTCTTACCGGCGATGTAAACCCAAGTGGAAAATTAGCCATCACATATCCACGTTATACTAACTCGTTAGCCGGTTATATTCATAAACCATCAGAAGGAAATGGCAATCCACAGGGAGGTGAATCCGATCTTCAATTTCAATTTGGATTTGGTTTATCCTACACCTCATTTGAATACAGCAACCTGAGTATTGATAAAAAAAGTTTTTCGCCAGGTGAAACTGCAATCATTAATGTTACTGTAAAAAATACGGGTAATCGTGAAGGAAAAGAAGTGGTTCAGTTATTTGTTTCTGACCTCATTGCTTCTTTAACTCCTGATGTAAAAAGATTAAGAGGTTTTGAAAAAGTTGATTTAAAACCGGGTGAATCAAAAACAGTAACATTTAAACTGCCTTTAAAAGATCTGGCATTTGTAAATACAGATAATAAGAGAACGCTGGAAGCAGGTGATTTCAAAATACAAGTAGCCAATCAAACGGCATCATTCATGGTAAATAAAACTATTGTTTTTTAAAATAAATTATGTCCCTTCATACTAAATCAATTACTGTAGCTTTTGTTTTCCTGTTCTTCTTAAATGGAGTAACAGCACAGAAAGTAAAAGTTGAAAAACTGGATGATGGTGTAATAGTTTATTTTTTAAATGCATCAGCGAACACAGCTAAAGCAATACAGTTACAGGTGCTTTCAGAAAAGATTATTCATGTAAATGCAAGCCCTGTTATTCCGGTAAAGAAAGATACCAGTTTGATGTTGGTCGAAATGAATAAGAAAGCAGTTAAATGGTCCTTATCTCAGACAAAAGATGAATTGATTGTAGCTACATCATTCATAAAAGCTTTCGTGTCTTTGTTTTCCGGCGCTGTTTATTTTACTGACTTAAAGGGAAATAAATTGCTGAAAGAAAAAAAAGATGGAAGAAATTTTACGCCGGTTTCAATTGATGCCGGCGCTTCGTGGCACATCACGCAATCTTTTTTTTCACCTGGCGATGAAGCTTTTTATGGGCTTGGACAACATCAGCAGGGTTTGATGAATTATAAAAATAATGTGGTACAACTACTGCAAAATAATAGCGAAGTTGCCGTTCCCTTTTTAGTATCCAATAAAAATTATGGAATTCTTTGGGACAATTATTCCATCACTCAATTCGGGGATGGAAGGCAGTATGAACCGCTCGATCGTTTAAAATTATTTGATGCAGAAAACAAAGAAGGTGGTTTAACAGCGACCTATGTTTTGAAAAAAAATCCTGCTGAAAAAATAAAGAATCGTATTGAGTCAACAATTGCTTATGATTATTTACCATTGAAAAGTTTCCCTGCATCATTTTCATTGAATAATGGCATGGTAACATGGCAGGGATATTTTCAATCCTCATTTACAGGCCTTCATAAATTCTCAGTAAGGTATGGCGGATATGTAAAAATGTGGATAGAGGGAAAACAGGTGCTTGACCGTTGGCGTCAATGCTGGAATCCTGCTACAGCCATAGTTCCTGTTGAACTGGTGCGGCAAAAAAAATATTCGGTTAAAATTGAATGGATACCGGATGGTGGCGAGTCATTTCTTTCCTGCAATTTTCTTCGCCCCGTAAGCACTGAAGAAAATAACACATTTATTCTAAGCTCCGAAGCCGGTAATAATATCAACTATTATTTTGTGTATGGTAAAAATATGGATGAAGTAATAAGCGGCTACAGGCAACTTACCGGCAAGGCCCCGGTTGTTCCTAAATGGGCATTGGGTTTCTGGCAGAGCCGTGAACGATACAAAACACAGGAAGAAGTTTTAGCTACTGTAAAAGAATTTCGCAAAAGACAAATACCACTGGATAATATTGTATTGGATTGGCAATACTGGAAACCTGATCAATGGGGAAGCCAGCAGTTTGATACCACAAGATTTCCGGATGCTGCAGGTATGATTGACACATTGCATCATCTGTACAATACACACCTGATGATTTCTGTATGGCCCAAATTTTACAAAGGCACAAAAAATTATGATCTGCTTAATAACAAAGGTTTCCTGTACCCAAAAAACATAGAGGAAAATGACAAGGATTGGCTGGGTTATGTTTCTACATTTTATGATGCGTTTAATCCTGAAGCCGGAAAACTTTTCTGGAAACTGGTGAATGATAATATATACGCTAAAGGCGTAGACGCTTTTTGGATGGATGCCTCCGAACCCGATATTTATTCCAATCTTTCCATTGAACATAGAAAGCAATTGATGTTTCCCAATGCGTTGGGTTCGGCAACAAAATATTTTAATGCTTATCCGTTGGTGAATGCCAAAGCAATTTATGAAGGCCAGCGATCAGTTGATCCAAATAAAAGAGTATTCATTCTTACCCGTTCTGCTTACGGTGGTTTACAGCGTTATGGGGCTGCCGTGTGGAGTGGTGATATTGCTTCACGCTGGCATGACATGAAGAATCAAATATCAGCAGGTGTAAATTTCTCTATGTCAGGTATTCCTTACTGGACAATGGATATCGGGGGGTTCGCTAATGAACATCGTTTTGAAAATGCAAAAACTGAGGATCTAAAAGAATGGAAGGAATTGATGACAAGGTGGTACCAGTTTGGAGCCTTCTGCCCTTTATTCCGGGTACATGGCCAATATCCATATCGTGAAATTTTTAATACAGCATCACCCGGTGATCCGGCTTATGAAAGCATGTTGTTTTATGACAGGCTCAGATATCGCCTGCTGCCTTACATCTATTCACTGGCAGCTAAAACTTATTGGAATAATTATACAATCATGCGTGGTTTGATCATGGATTTTCCGAATGATAAAAATGTTACCAGTATTAATGATGAGTACATTTTTGGAAGCAGTTTCTTAATCAATCCTGTTTATGAATACCATGCGGTAAACAGGAAGGTTTATCTGCCTGCGGGAACCGGCTGGTATGATTTTTATACCGGTAAGTATTTTGAAGGTGGCCACAGTATCAATGCCGGTGCACCTTTCAGCAGGATGCCTGTTTTTGTGAAAGAAGGATCAATCATTCCTGTTGGCCCTGATTTGCAATTCACATTACAAAAACCTGCAGATACAATAGCACTTTTTATTTATACAGGTAACAATGGATCCTTTACGCTGTATGAAGATGAAGACACCAATTACAATTATGAAAAAGGAATGTATTCCACCATTACATTTGATTATAATGAAAATGAAAAAAAATTAATTATTCAAAACAGGCAGGGAACTTTTCCGGGTATGTTGCAAAAAAGAATATTCAATATTACCTGGGTAAAAAAAACTAATCCTGTTGCTTTTGATTTTGCACAAAAATATGATGAGCAGGTATTGTATGATGGTAAAAAATTATCATTAAACATAAAATAAAAATCTATGAAAACGAAATTGTTTATTCAGGCTGTATTATTATGTGTGATGACTTTGAGCATGACGTCTTGTAAGAAAAGTCCAAAGAGCACTCCGGATAATGGAAATGGGAATGGCGGCGGCGATGGTGGTGGCGTGATAACGCCTCCCGTCGATCCTCCAATTGCCAATACAATCGGATTTTTTTTAAACGATTGGGCTCCAAAATCATTTACGCCGCCATCATATACTGACACAACATTACCAACAGCAGCTCCTTCGGTTACGATAAATATTGATGCATCATCAATCATTACAAAAGTTCCGGGTCCTGTTTTCGGGCAGAATGCAAATGTATGGATGACCCCAATGGTTACAGAACCTGTTTTAATGAATCACATTACCAATCTTCATCCAAATGTTATCCGTTTTCCCGGAGGGAGTTTAAGTGATGTTTATTTCTGGAATGCACCGGATGGAGTAAAACCAACTGATGCGCCTGGTACTTTATTGGATGCAAATGGAAATACAATTGCAGCAGGATATTGGTATGGAAAAAATTCTCAAAGCTGGACGGCGTCACTCGATAATTATTACAGTATGCTGCAGCAAACAGGCAACCAGGGAATCATTACTGTAAACTATGCCTACGCCAGGTATGGTACAGGTTCTAATCCTGTAACAACTGCTACACATCTTGCTGCCGATTGGGTACGTTATGATAATGGCCATACCAAATACTGGGAAATAGGAAATGAAGATAATGGAACATGGGAGGCCGGTTATCGTATTGATCTCAACAACAATCATGATGGCCAGCCACAGATTATTACCGGTGATTTGTATGGCATGCAGTATAAAATATTTGCCGATTCCATGCGTGCTGCAGCGCAACAAATTGGCAAGACTATTTATATTGGTGCGCAGCTTTTGGAAAAGCAGCCTGAATCCTGGCAAACTCCCACCGATCAAACATGGAATGCAGGTGTGCTGGGAAAAGTAAATACTTCAGCAGATTTTTATATTGTTCATAGTTATTTCACTCCTTACCAGCAAAATTCTTCAGCAGATATAATTCTGAATACAGCAATAGATAACCCAGCCTCAATGATGAATTATTTAAAAACAAGTTTTACCAATACAGGCGCTACAGTGAAACCAATTGCATTAACGGAATGGAACATTACATCACAAGGCTCTATGCAGCAGGTTTCATACATTAATGGAATGCATGCAGCGATACTATATGGTGAAGCATTAAAAAATAAATATGGAGAAACCAGCCGCTGGGATTTTGCCAATGGATGGAATAGCGGAAATGATCATGGCCTTTTTAATATAGGAGATGAACCCGGTGTTCCAAAATGGAACCCACGCCCTGCTTTTTATTACATATACTATTTTCAAAAAACTATTGGCGATAGGATGTTGAGTTCTACAGTTACCGGCAGCACAGATATTTTAAGTTATGCATCATCCTATACATCAGGACAAAATGCTGTTATGATTGTCAATAAAGGAACAACAGCTCAGGTAGCCCAGGTCTCCCTGAAAAATGCTTTATATGGTAATCGTTTTTATTGGTACACACTTACCGGAGGAACTGACAACGGTGAATTTTCAAGAAAAGTTTTCGTGAATGGGAAAGGCCCTGATGCAGTTTCAGGCGGGCCTTCAACTTATGCTTCATTAAATGCTTATTCTGCTACAACAAATAATGGAATAAAAATTTCCATACCGGCAAGGTCAGTGGTTTATATGGTGATTGATAAAAAATAATATGAGAGACCGCACAGGTTAAAGAACCAATAATATTAAAAAGAAAATAAAATTTAAAATGAAAATTCAACTCTTATTTATCGCATACCTTTTTTGTTTTACAACAATCAAAGCTCAAAAGTATGAAGGGCTTGCGCTTACTCCGCCTATGGGCTGGAATAGCTGGAATACTTTTCAAACAAATATCAGTGATAAGCTGGTAAGAGAAATTGCGGATGAAATGGTTTCATCGGGCATGAAAGATGCAGGCTATATCTATCTTGTTTTAGATGATGGCTGGATGGCAAAAGAGAGAGATAGCAATGGAAATCTTGTGCCCGATCCAAAAAAATTTCCCGGCGGTATTAAAGTGTTGATTGACTATGTTCATTCAAAAGGTTTGAAGTTTGGATTGTACAATTGTGCAGGAACAAAAACCTGTGCAGGTTATCCGGGAACAAGAGGCTATGAATACCACGATGCAAGATTTTATGCTTCTTTCGGTATTGATTATTTAAAATATGATTGGTGCAATACAGAAGGCATTAATGCAAAAGAAGCGTACACAACTATGGGTAATGCATTGCATATTGCAGGCCGCCCTATTGTTTTCAGTCTTTGCGAATGGGGCAATAATAAACCGTGGGAATGGGCTGCAAACGTAGGTGAGCTTTGGCGTACAACCGGCGATATTACTGCAAAGTTTGATGGCATACTGGATCATGGTACCTGGAAACAATTGGGAGTAATGCCCATTGCTGATTTGCAAAATGGATTGAGAAAATATGCAGGCCCCGGTCATTGGAACGATCCCGATATGCTTGAAGTTGGCAATGGTATGACAGTAAATGAAGACAGGGCGCATTTTTCTTTATGGTCTATACTTGCAGCGCCCCTGATTGCAGGAAATGATTTAAGAAAAATGTCAAAAGAAACAATTGCGATTCTTACTAATAAGGAAGTGATTGCAATTGACCAGGACAAAGCGGGAATGGAAGGATACAAATACAAAGTAAAAGACAGCCTTGAAATATGGGTAAGGCCGTTAAGCGAAGGTGACTGGACTTTCTGTTTTTTGAACCGCAGTATTTCACAAAAAAACATTAATTTCGACTGGCAATCTGATGTGATTTTTGATACAGTTTCAAAGAGAGAACTAAATACTAAAACAAACATATATAAGCTTCGGGATCTTTGGTTAAAGAAAGATGTTGGCACAACAAAAAATCCTCTGAAAGCTATTATCTCGGCTCATGATGTATTGATCTTAAGATTAAGTACCAAACTATAGCATTTTATGCGGATATATTTTATTTTTTTATTCATCATTGCAACTCTTATCACCCGTGCGAACATTACACTGCCTGCTGTCATTGGCAGCAATATGGTGCTTCAGCAAAAATCTTCTGTAAAGCTTTGGGGTTGGGGCAATCCTGCAGAGAAGGTGTATATCACCAATTCCTGGAACAGTAATAAGGATTCTACTATTGTTTCAGAGAATGCAAAATGGCAGGTTTACGTTAGTACGCCTGCTGCCGGCGGACCTTATACGATCACGATTAAAGGCTATAATACGATTGTTCTGGAGAATGTATTGATTGGCGAAGTATGGGTGTGCTCAGGGCAATCCAATATGGAATATAACTATCATTGGGGTTTGCCTCAAATGAAAGAAGAATTGTCTAG
>OLLO01000158.1_pt1 | contig 16169 bp, 17 predicted proteins | sample 1604551 | NCBI WGS metagenome assembly OLLO01 (sample SAMEA104055720, study PRJEB20765) | soil metagenome | biome: Arctic tundra; feature: Polygonal ground; material: soil | place: USA | collected 2011-09 | depth 0-0.5 m
CGCCAGGGTGGGGAGAATGTGCTGAGAAGAAAATATTTTTAATTCATGCTATAATAATAAAGATAAAGCATACCAATATTCATTAGCTCCATACCACCACCACCTTTCCAATACTTTTTCTTTTTTCCAGGAAATCATGTGCTGCAGCAATGTCTGCTGCATTAAATACTTTGCTCAGTGTTGGTGCAAACACACCCTGGTTAGTTAACTGCACTACTGCTTCCAGACAACTTTGCAGCACAGCAGGTTTGTTATCTGCAATACGGAGCATGTTGATGCCAATGATCGCTTTGGATGGCACCATTAGCATAACCGGATGATAGAAGCCAAAACCCAAGGCAGTCTTCAGTTTGCCGAATATGTTTTTGTCGGTCATGTCGGCTGCTCCATAGCATACCATCCTGCCGCCGGGGGCTAACGAACGTACCCCTTTTTTTACCGACTTACCACCCACCGCATCAAAGATTACATCCACGCCTTTTCCTGCGGTAAGGTTTTTTATTTCTCTCTCAAAATCCTGAGTAGCATAATTGATGGGATGTTGTACACCAAGTGAGGATAAGTAATTTAATTTGGTATCACTGCTGGCAGTAGAAAATATTTCGCATTGTTTATATTTTGCATACTGGATCAAAGCAGTACCCACACCACCGGCACCCGACTGGATCAGCACTTTATCACCTTCATTCAAATTCACCATTTTTGCAGCAGCATAATAAGCTGTGCAATACTGTGTAGTTAGTGCAGTGGCTGTGGCGTTATCTATGTTGCCGGGTATTACCGCAACTGCACTGGCATTGGTTACAGCATATTCTGCATAACCACCAAAACGTGTCATGGCTGTTACCCTGTCACCAATTTTTATAGTAGAAACATTTTCACCAATTGCTTCTATTGTGCCGGCTACATCATAACCCAAAATAGCCGGAAGCGGAGGAGCCTCTTTGTACATTCCTTTACGGGCCATTACATCAGCAAAGTTCAACCCAAAAGCAGCTACTTTAATTAATACTTCTCCCTTTTGTGGTTGCGGCTTTGCTGTTTCTCTTACTTCAAATGCGGTTGCTGCATTGCCGGTTTTTATTAATGCTATTGCTTTCATAAAAAATTATTGAGTCAAGGTAATCTATAAGCTTTTATAAACAAGAAAATGCAGAAAATAATAAGTGCTATTGAAATTTAAGGCAAGATTCTCCGGAAGTAATGGAAAATGAAAAGCCAATCACATTTCTGTAAATTGGCTTTGTCGGGATGATCCCGCTTCTAACGGGACGACCCCGCGCCCCGCAGACGTGTACCCCGCCATGGCGGGACTACATCTCATTAATGAAAGTTTTGAAAGCTGTTCCTCCTTTCCAACTTTTTATTTGTTTTTCTCTTTTTAATGCCTGCAATCTATCCTCCTATTCTTCAAACATCACCAGCTTAAAAGGAGTTCACAGGCAGAGATATAAAGTCGGGATGACAAGATTCGAACTTGCGACCCCACGCCCCCCAGACGTGTGCGCTACCGGGCTGCGCTACATCCCGAAAAAATTTATATCGGTTAAATATCTTTTAATACCTCTTTTTTTTATTTTACTTTCTAATATTATTGCTGCACTTCTATCCGGTACAATGAATTTATGAACAAATTTCCATGGCAAACCTTTTGAAGTGTATTTATTCTTACCGCTGTTATGATGTTCTAAACGATTTTCAAAATTTTCCGTTTGTCCAACATAGTAGCATTTAAGTTTTTCACTGAATAATATATATACTACGTATTCATTCATTTTATTGCGACCCTGGCGCTTCAGCGCCATGCGCTACCGGGCTGCGCTACATCCCGAATGGCGCAAAACTAATGCAATATTTTAAAAATTAATTTGTCAGAAAGCGAAACAGGACGTCAAAGTATTTGAGTTTAAGAAAAGTGGCTAATTTTATAGAGGTATTATAACATATCCTTAAATATAATGGTATTATTATTGTAAACTAATCGGGAACAATTTCTTTTATCTTATATGAGAAAAATCTCTATGCTTTTCGTTTTTGTTGCTATTGCTTCAATAAGCTTTTCACAAAAAATAAATCTCAATTTATTTTTGGGAACTTCCAATTATGAAGGCGATCTGCAATCTTATTTTTTTACATTTACTCAGCCGGGTTTAGCCATAGGAGGCGGACTTTCTTACCAGGTTAGTGATAGATTTTTTATCAGGACAGGTATAACTTTCGCTTCGGTGAGTGCGGATGATAAAAAAAATCCCAAAGTTTATTATAGAAATCTGAATTTTAAATCTTCGATACAGGAATTTCATTTAGCTGCCGAATATTATTTATTTAACTTAGAGGATATAAAATTCTCTCCTTATTTTTTTGCAGGCGTTGCTGTTTATCATTTTAATCCTTATACAAAAGATACTGCCGGTACAACATATTATTTACAACCTTTAAGTACAGAAGGCCAGGGGTTTTACCTGAATAGAAAACCGTATAGTCTTACACAGTTTGCTATTCCGTTTGGCGGAGGAATTAAATATGCTTTAACTGATAATATTAAAATAGGTATTGAATTAGGTATGAGAAAACTTTTCACTGATTATCTGGATGATGTGAGCACAACTTATGTTGATCCAAATCTTTTACTTGCCAATCGGGGTGCTAAGGCAGTAGAGCTTGCTTTCAGAGGCGGTGAGTTAAAAACCGGCGCAACTTACCCCACAGGAAATTCACAAAGAGGTGAGTCTAAAAATAAAGATTGGTATTATTTTACCGGCATCACCTTATCTTACCGGTTTCCCGCTAAAGGAGAATTTAAAGGCGGGTGGGATAAACCGGGAAGCAGGAAAAAATACATTCTTGGTTGTCCAAGAAGATGATATTAAATTTTCCTCGAAAGAATATATACTTCCTTTCTATTCTACCTTTACATCCAAATTATAAGTAATGGCTTATCGCAATCAACAGGAGTTTATTAAAGCTCTGGAGAAAGAAGGAGAATTATTAAGAATAAGAACTTACGTTGATCCCAAATTAGAAATAGCCGAAATTACAGATCGCATCAGCAAGAGCGGTAATGGTGGTAAAGCATTGTTGTTTGAAAACACAGGATATGATTTTCCCGTATTGATGAATGCTTACGGAAGTGAGAAAAGAATGTGCATGGCGCTTGGTGTTCATCATTTAAATGATGTTGCCAAAGAAATTGAAGACCTGTTTAAATTGCTCTCATCTCCAAAAGAAAATATTCTTGATAAATTAAAATTACTTCCCAAACTCGGCAGGTTTGCTTCGTGGATGCCTAAGGTTAAAAGCGGCAGAGGAGAATGCCAGGAAGTAATAATGAAAGAACCTGATATAACTAAACTGCCGGTAATAACCTGTTGGCCAAAAGATGGAGGACCCTTTGTTACACTTCCCATTATACATACAAAAGATCCCAATACACTATCCAGAAATGTGGGAATGTATCGCATGCAGGTATTTTCTCCAACGCTCACCGGCATGCACTGGCATAAGCACAAAGTTTCTGCAAAGCATTTTAATGAATATAAAAAGCTTAATAAAATAATGCCTGTTGCTGTTGCTTTAGGCGGTGACCCGGTATATGCATATTCTGCAACAGCGCCCTTGCCTGAAAACGTAGATGAATACATGCTTGCAGGTTTTTTAAGAAAGAAAAAAGTAGAGCTGGTAAAATGTATTTCGCAGCCCGATATTGAAGTGCCTGCTGATGCAGATTTTATTATAGAAGGTTATGTAGATCCCAATGATGAGCTGATATGGGAAGGACCATTTGGTGATCATACCGGTTATTATTCATTGCCCGATTGGTATCCCCGTTTTCACATCACTGCCATCACGCATAAAAAAAATCCTGTTTATCCTGCAACTATTGTTGGTATTCCGCCGCAGGAAGATGCATGGCTTGGAAAAGCTACAGAACGCATTTTTTTAGCACCTATAAAAATGACCATGGTGCCGGAGATAATTGATATGGAAATGCCTGTGGAAGGAGTATTCCATAATTTGGTTATTACACAAATAAAAAAAGAATATGCAGGGCAGGGGCAAAAAGTTATGAATGCCATGTGGGGCGCCGGACAAATGATGTTTAATAAAATTTTGGTGTTAACAGCCCCATCCCAGCCTTCCCCGAAGGGGAAGGAGTTCGAAGACTTTAAAATTACGGAGTACGAAAAATTAGCAAAGGATGTTTTTAAAAATCTTAATCCTGCAACAGACATTTATTTTTCCCAGGGTCCGATGGATGTATTGGATCATAGCTGCAGTAAGCTTGGCTTTGGAGGAAAGATGTGTATTGATGGTACACAAAAGTTTAAAGAAGAGATTGATGAAATGTACGATGTAAGAAGTACGATGTACAATATAAAAGAAACATTTTTAACTGCTAAGTTTTCTGAAATAAAATCAGTAAACACATCTCTTTTAAAAAAACAAATTCCTGTTTTAATTATTTCTGTTGAAAAAAATAAAAAAAATCACATCAGGGAATTGCATAAAGCAATATGCGAACTAGAAGAAGCTGAAGGTATAAAAATGATATTGTATGTTGAGCATACGGTTGATGCAAATGATCTGGGTACAGCATTGTGGCGGTTTTGTAATAATCTTGATCCTAAACGTGATCACATTTTAGTAAAAAGAGCTTCGAAAGCCTCCCCTATCGGGGGAGGTTTGGAGGGGGCTTTTGCCTGCATGGGGTTAGATGGGACAAGAAAAACAAAGGAGTTCGATAATTTTCAAAGAGACTGGCCAAATATTATTGTTGCTGATAACGAAACCATTAAAGTAGTTGACCAAAAATGGGAACAATTAGCATTAGGAGAATTTATACCATCGCCTTCATTAAAGTTTAAAGAGCAGATGTACGGGGAAAGCGCAGTATCATTGTAATGCGTTTGAAGGAAAAATTATTAAATAAAAAATTACAATATCTAACTAATGAAAAAAATACGCTTTAGCCTTTTATATGTTACCTGCCTTTTATTGCTTTTGTACATTGGCTGCAAAAATCACAATTCATCGGGAAAAAATTCAGGGGAAATAACTGACAAAAATAATTCTGAAAAAAAAGCAATTGATACGGCAGTGTATAATAAAATTTTACAACAACTTGCTAATGGAGATACCACCGGAAAGTGGCCTGCCAAAGCCCCATATCCTTTACCGGGCGCAATATTGCCCTATTACCGCATTGTTGCTTTTTACGGAAACTTATATTCTAAGAGAATGGGCATTTTAGGAGAAATTCCTAAAGATTCAATGTTTAAAAAACTGCGCCAGGAAATTACAAAATGGAAAGTAGCAGATAACTCACTTCCTGTAATGCCTGCCCTGCATTACATTGCTGTAACTGCACAAGGCAGTCCGGGCAAAGAGGGCAAACACAGGATGCGTATGCCTTTTCAACAAATAGATACAATTATTAACTGGGCAAAAGAGATCAATGCATTGGTTTTTGTTGATATACAGGTAGGGCATAGCACAGTAAAGGAAGAAGTTCCACCGCTTGAAAAATATTTAAAAATGCCACAGGTGCATTTAGGCATTGATCCTGAATTTTCTTTAAAAAATGGTGAAATTCCGGGAACAAAGATCGGTACATTTAATGCTGATGATGTAAACGCTGCCATTGATTTTTTAGCTGATGTTGTAAAGAAAAATAATCTACCTCCCAAAATTTTGATCGTTCACCGGTTTACACAAGGAATGATAACTGATTATGAAAAAATAAAAAAAGTTCCCGAGGTACAGGTAGTGATGGACATGGATGGCTGGGGAGATAAGATATTAAAAAGATCTAGCTACCTGCGATACATTTATAAAGAGCCTGTACAGTTTACCGGTTTTAAATTGTTCTATAAAAATGATATTAAAAAAGGCAAAGACCAGTTTTACACACCTGAAGAACTTTTGAAATTTATCCCTAAACCTATCTACATACAATACCAATAATATTTTAAAAATCTTTATCAAAAAAATGAAAAACCATTGGCTGATTTTTATTATCATTATTCTTTTTTCTGCATGCACATCATCGCCTGATCAAACAAAAAATAAAAATAATTCTTATGATAAAAATACAGATGATTCCGACAAACAAAAGCCAGTCGCTGATCTTGCAACAATACTTTCAAAAAAAGAAGTACCGGTATTATGCTACCATCACATCAGAAATTTTCAAGCAGGAGAGGGTGAAAGAATGAAGGGATACGAAGTAACACCTGCAGCATTTGCAGATCAAATGAAGGCGCTTTCGGACAGCGGTTATAAAACAATTTTACCTGATGATCTGTATGAATATTTGGTGCATGGTGCTGCGCTTCCCCCAAAACCTATAATGATAACTTTTGATGATAATGATAAAGAGCAATTCACGATTGGTGCAACTGAAATGAACAAATATGAATTTAAAGGCGTGTATTTTATTATGACTATTTCTATCAACCGTACAAGATACATGAGTGAAGAACAATTAAAGCAATTATCAGATGAGGGACATGCAATTGAAGGGCATACATGGGATCATCACATGGTTACAAAATACCAGTCTGCAGATTGGGATACACAATTAGTAAAGCCACAAAAAAGACTGGAAGCAATAATAGGAAAGCCTGTAAAATATTTCGCTTATCCCTTTGGCTTATGGAACAGGGAAGCTATTCCGGAATTTAAAAGCCATGGATATAAGCTGGCATTTATTTTATCAACCAAAAGAGATTCAACAGAACCTTTATATACCATTCGCCGCATGATTGTGCCAGGGCAATGGACGCCACAGGGAATGATTAAGGCAATGAAAACAACCTTTCATTTAAAGTAAATTATAAAAAGTATAATCTGATGTTTAATTTTATTAAAACAAGTATAATGAAATCAGTTATTATAATATGTAGCTGCTGCATTTTTTTCTTTGGTTGTAAATCCCAAAGTAATAAATCTTTGGCAAAAAAGAACAATGATAATAATACTTTATTGTGGCAGGTAAGCGGTAAGTATCTTAAAAAGCCCAGTTATCTTTTTGGAACTTTTCATTTATTATGCAAAGATGATATTAAGTTCAGTGAGCAATTAAAAAATTCCTTACGCACTGCCGATGAGGTATACATGGAAATGGATATGGATGATCCGTCAACAATGTTAAGCGGATTATTATACATGAACATGAAAGATGGTAAAAAATTAAAAGACCTGTATACTGCTGATGAATACAAAAAAGTGGAAAGCTATTTTAGTGATTCACTTGGTATGCCGATGATGATGTTTCAAAGTATTAAGCCTTATTTTTTAGTTGCGATGCTTTATCCAAAAATGATGAATTGCAAAGCAGCATCAGGTGTGGAAGAAGAACTTATAACGCTTGCTAAGGAAAATAAAAAAGAGATAAAAGGATTGGAAACTATGCAGTTTCAAGCTTCAGTTTTTGATAGTATTCCTTATGAATGGCAGGCTAAAGAATTATTGAAGAATATCGATAGCTTTTCAGTTTATAAAAAAGAATTTGATACTATGATCATGGAATATAAGAATCAGCAATTATCAGCAATGGAAAAGTTGCTTGCCAAAAGTGAATTCGGTTCGGATAAGTATGAAGATATACTCTTAACTAAAAGAAATATAAATTGGGTTGAACAACTAAAAAGTATCATGAAAAAAGAAAGCGTTTTTGTTGCTGTTGGTGCAGGACACCTGGTAGGAGAGAAGGGCTTATTAAATCTATTAAGAAAAGAAGGTTATACCATTGAGCCGCTGGTTAATAAATAATTTGTCTGAACCATGATTTATGGGATTAAAAGATTAATGGGATTAATGCCTAATTTAAAAGTCATAATCCTTTCTGAATGTTTTATTAAATTTTATTATTCATGTTAATCTCATAATCTCCCCAAATCATGGTTCAGATATTAATAAAATTTTTTTATTACAATAAAAGAATTTATATTTAAGTAACCAAAACTTACAATCATGAAAAAAATACTTTTGTTTGCAGGAATTTGTTTCATGCTTTTTAGCTGTAAGCAGGATAAAAATTTTAAAGATCCGAATATGGCTGCTTTAGCAAAAAGCAAAAATATCCCTCACGATAAAGCAGAAGCAATGAAAAAACATTTTAAAGATCCCGGTAAGACGCCAAAATTTTACGATTTCCATTGGGATCTATATAATGCCCTCGTAGAACTTAATGGAGCGGAAAACGTTTATATAGTGCCTGTCCGGTATTACAAGGCTGATGAAGCGGATTACTGTACTGCCTGGGAATTTCCAAATAATGATCCCCGGTGTGCAGTAGAAAATTATAGTTCTTTAATATTACAGGTAGGAACAAACACCGACTATTATGAGTTTGCTACCATTTGTCCTCCACCTTCATCAGGGGATTGCAGTTGGGTGCAGAAGAAGTAATTACAACACAGCAGTATCTTCTTCAATACCGGCATCTGCAACAGGTGCAGGCTTTTTCATTTTTTGCCACCACTTAGTTACAGATAAATTTTTTAATGAAAATTTTGTTCTTGCCTCGAGTAACTTTCTCGATTCTAAAAACTTAATAAGATTATGTTCAAGATAATGCTGCAGTGGCACCAACAATGCAATCAATACAATTTTTACAATCCATAATTTTAATGGCTCATTATGAAGAGCTTTTGCAATAAAGCTGTTATCAATAAGCATTATTATAAATTCAAATAATGAAATAAAGGAAAAATAGCCTAGCATTTTTATGGTTAGTTTAGATACGGGGAACATACCTATAACCAACATGCCCAAAAAAATTATTACAAGAGAAATAGTTATCGCCATATATTGAATGTTTCGTTTATTATTTATGTGCTGCGTTTCTTCACGTTGCTGTTCTTCATGTTTTTTATTTGTTCTTTCTATTGCTAACAATGCAAGGTCTCCATCCCTTGATAATTGTCTCAAACTATCACTATATTTTATTCCTTGTTTCGAAAAAATATATGCCTGTTTATAATCTCCCTGATGTTCATATAATTCACTTAATTGTGAAGAAGAACTGGCTATACCACTGGCATCATTTATTTTTTTACTTAAATCCAATGCTTTAGTGTAATAGGCTATGGCGTTGGGAATATTGCCGAGCTTTTGATAGGTAAGTGCAATTTGAGAAAAAATATCACGGCTCGTTTTTTCATCAAAGTTTTTTACAAAAACATATTCTACAAGTTTAAAATAATACAGCGCTGAATCAAAATTATTGGAATAGTAAAAAATGTTTCCTTTAACTTCAAAATAGCGTGAAGAATCTATATTGATATAACTTTCTTTAACATCAGGCTCGGTTTCCAAATAGTTTATTGCCTTATTTGCTTTATTACATTCAATAACCATGTAATAAATAACCATTAACCTTTTTGCATCTAATAAATATTTATTAAAGTGAAGTGAGTCCGACATTTCAATAGCCTTTTCAATATAAAATTTAATATCGGTTACTCTTGCAAGGTCATAGTAATCTCTTATCATTCCTTCGCCATATTTATTTTCTTTATCCAGCGTTAAACTTTGCTTTAACTGTTCTTTTGCAAGGTCCATATCCTTTAATTTAAAATACATATCGGCAAAACAATGATAGATATTAGATTGCAGCGGAACAGATTTAATTTTTATTGCAATATCAAAAGCATTATTATAATTTGTACAGGCAGATACAGCTTCCCCCTTTGCCATGTATGCATTGCCCACTTCAATATAAACAGTAGATTTTATTGAATCAGATTTTATATTAGGCAGGTAACTTACTGCCACCTGTGCATTGGAGATTGCTTTATCATATTGCCCTCTTTTTCTAAGAATATTTGCCATGCGTGTATAACCAATGGCTATATAATCATAAAGGTTTTGAGATTTTGCATAATCAATTCCCTTTTGTAAAAAGGCAATTGCTTTATTACAGCTTTCAACAGATGCTGTGGCACTCATATTGGTAATAGCATCGCCAAATAATGTTAATAGAATTAAATTGTTATTATCAGATAAGTCTGCTAATAATAATTGCTCATGAAGTACGCTGTCACCCTGGCGGTTTAATTTATAGGTATAATAAAGATTGGCAAGTTTACCTAAAGCAACTACTTTATCAGAGTCTGATAAAGAGTTATTGCATAGAATACACAGGCTATCTAATTGTTTCTTAAACTGTGCAATACAAAAATTTTGTGTGATGATAAAAAGCAGTAGTATAATCAGCGATCTTTTCATATCAGGCTGGTCTCTTACCAAATATACATATTTAGATTTTTTAAATGCACTATTATAAATTTGCCGATACTATTTGCTCATCACCGGCAGTTCAATATACGTAGGATATTGGGCAGAGAAATAAATTTTGTGTGTGGCCTTAATGAAGTCACTTTCCTTTGCTTCAAAAATATTGGATACAAATTTTTGAGGATTGCGATCGATGAGCGGAAACCATGTGCTTTGTATTTGTATCATTAATTTATGTCCTTTTTTAAAAGCATGATTTATTTCATGTAGGTTGATTACAAATTCTTCAGGCTTGTTTGGAGTTAGTGGTTCAGGTTTCGAAAAACTTTTTCTAAATCTTCCTCTGAAAACTTCCATTGCAACAGCTAACTGGTATTGGCTCATTAATAAATTCTTTTGGTCAAAGCCGGGATATACATCAATCAGTTTTACAATCCAATCAGCGTCAGTGCCTGTTGTGCTGGCAAAAACATGTGCGGTGATTTTCCCGGTAACAATCAAATCTTCAGTTAATGAATCGCTGGTAAAGCTTACTACATCAGGTCTTGAGTAAACAAAACGCTGATCTTCTACCTGCCATGTTCTCCATCTGCTACCAGTACCATAAGTTGCTTCAATGGGCTGTGTGCGGTAAGGCACAGGATGAGATGGGGGTCACTGACATAACTTACAAAACCATCGCTGTTATTTGGTTTTACAAATGAACATGTATTGTTAGCACCTGCATATAAAAATTTTATTATTGCTTCTTTTGGAGGCCATGCTTTGAAGAATTGCCATTGATTGCTGCCTGTTTGAAAACAGGTTGCCTCATCAAATTTTCCATCACCGATGCCTTTTAGCCAATAGTCGAACCATTTCTTTTGCAATGCCTGGAAGTAGACAGCCGTTGCGCTTTCAAAAGAAATTTTCCCAAGGCTATCTGCTTTTGCACTGGCCCATTGCCCATGATTCCATGGTCCTAAAACAATATAATTTCTATTAAAAGTATCTTTCTTTTCCATGCGTCCATACATCAATTGCGGGCCATTAAGATCTTCCTGGTCAAAATATCCGCCTACATGAAGCATTGGTATCTGCGGGTACTGAATATAATTTAAAGGTGAATTTTTTTGCCAGAATGCATCATAATCCGGATGCTGAACAAAATTATTCCATGTTGGAATTTTGTTATGAAAATATTTATCGTTTACATTTTTAAGAGATCCTAATTTCAAATACCAGTCGTAATTATCAAATTGAGTAAAGGGAAAATCACTGTCGGTGATGGGATCATTTTCCACTTCGTACGTATATTCCATTCCATAGCTTAAGCGAAAAGCACCATTGTGATGAAAGTCATCTCCTAAAAAAAGATCGCTCATACAAGCCTGTTCCGATGAGGCTTTTAACGCAGGATGCGGATCAACAGCACCAACAAGCGCCAGCCATCCTGGATAAGAGATTCCAAGAATACCAACTTTACCCTTATTGTTGGGAACATTTTTTGTCAGCCAGTCAACTGCATCATAAGTATCAGTGCTTTCATCAACTGCACCTTTTTGTGTTTGATGAATTAATGGCTGATGAATTTCCATCCTGCCTTCACTTTTATATTTTCCTCTTATATCCTGGAAAACAAAAATGTATCCTTCCTTAGCCATATTACTATAATAGGGAACATTTAAAATATTGTAATTATCTGAAACGCTTGCTCCATAAGGTGTTCGTTGAATAAGCACAACAACCTAACAAAACCATTTTTTCTTTTCTTTGTAATTATATACTGAAATAGGCTTTAGGACTGAACTATATTGATATACATTGTTATTTTGTTTATAAGTTAATGAAGATTTTAGTGAAACTCTTAGTGGAACTTATGTATCTTTATATAAATTTTATAAACGATGCCACGTCAACCGGAAGTTCATTTCAGACTAAAGCCGAAGGAGAAAGGCAAACGTTCCATATACCTGCAATTCATTTATAATGGCAACCGGCTGTTTTACTCATTCGGTCAAACAATTAACTTAAAAGATTGGAACGAAGAGAAGGAGCGGGTAAAGAAAAAAGACAAAACCACGGCGGACGGCAAGCATTCATTGAATGATCTGCTTGACAATCTTCAGAAATTATGTGAAAAATCATACAACCAGGCGTTAAAGAATGGGATACCTACACCGAGATATCTTAAGAAAATCCTCCAGGACTTTGTAAATCAAAACAATTCGGATGGCGGTCCTGATACGCCAACGTTCTTTAAACTTACAGATCGGTTTATTAATGGCGAAATAAAGAATCGTGGTAAAGATAAGAGCAAAGGCAGTCTCCAAAATTATCACGCAGTAGCAAAACACCTTAAAGTCTTTCAGACAGCCGTAAAATATCCGGTAACATTTGAAAGCATTACCCTGGACTTTTTTTATAGATACACTTCATATTTGAAGGATAAGCTAGATTTAGCCACCAATACTATTGCAAAAGATGTTCAAATATTAAAAGTGTTCATGAGCGAAGCAGTTGACCTTGGCTTTACTGCTAATATGCAATTCAAGCATAAGAAGTTTGCTGTAGAGCGTGAAGAAACAGATGCTGTTTACCTGACCGAAAGAGAACTTGATACTTTATATAATTTTGATTTCAGTTATAATCAAAAGATGGAGAACGTGAGAGACCTGTTTGTTTTCGGTGCCTGGGTAGGATTACGCTTTTCAGATTTCTCAAATATTAATCCGGAGAATATCGTTCAGATCGACGGGGAATATTTTATAAAGCTTATCACCAAAAAAACAAAAGAATTGGTCATCATCCCTTGCAACCCGGTTGTATTAGATATCTTCAAAAAATACGAACACAGTCGCAATAGCCTGCCCTATACAATCAGCAATCAAAAATTTAATGACTATATCAAGGACGTATGTAAAGCGGCAGGATTGACAGAAAAAGGACGCTTATCCAATGATATTGGTTTGGAGCTTTGGGAATGCATAAGCAGCCATACCGCCCGCAGGTCATTTGCCACTAATTATTATCTGCAGGGCTTCCCGGTTATTGATCTTATGAAGATCACCGGGCACCGCACAGATAAAGCCTTCATGCGGTACATTAAAGTAACAAAGTTAGACGCAGCAAAAAGATTAAGCGCACACATGAAAAAAAGGTGGAGTGAGAAGATGTTACGTGTTGCAGTATAGTTTAGTATTCACCGATTGGTACTTTTCATTTTAATGCACAACTTTGTATCTTCAGCTATAGCAAAATATTTAACAAAAAATGGGAAATAGAAACTATAATTCAAATTTTGATTTTATGAAAGTAGTGATTGAGATAGGTGCTCTACCTACTCTCCAAAAAAAAATTACTTATTGGTTTAAACTGACAGGGGAACATCCCCAAGCGCGGGAAGAAATTCAGCTAACACACCTAAAAAAAAATATCATCGGTGATTCAAAAAATAAATCCGAACAAGTACTTCTTACACCATTATGGATACTTGAACATTATAATCACTTTATTGCAAAGAGCTTTATTAAAAATTTGGACGAAAGGTTAACATATTGCAATTCCAATAATGATAAATTAGATGTATTAACTGAAGAATTGAACATAATAAAGGATAATGTTTCAGATAAACGTTCCATTTATTATGAAGGTTATATTGCTGAAAAAAGAAGAATTAATGGATACTCTTTTTTAACCGAAAACAATGAGTTTATGAATAAAAAATTTGGATACACCTTTCCGAATAACTATATGGAAGGCAGGTCATACTATTTAGTAGAAAAAGAAATTATTAATAGATTGGAGTCAATTAAAAAAACAGTATCCCCAACATTAGTTAATAAATTCAAATTATCTATAGAAAGGGCTAATGAGAGGGCTCTCCGGCAATTGGAGATAATAGATGAGATAAATGAAGAGCCTGCAAGCAAAAAAAGAAAGAGTAAAAAACAACCCACGCCGGTAATTGAGCCAGAATTTAGAGACTTTAATGAATTGTTTACTGATGAAATGAAAGCACAGCCGGCACTAATAGAACAATGTTATCAGGTATTAAGAGATGAAGAAGTTATTGCAGATAATAATAATTATACGGCTGGTAATAAAGCCATATTTATTGTATGGCATTTTGTTTTGCATAAAAACGGTTTATTGATACCAAGGTTAAAAAAGAAACATAATGAAACAGTACGTCAGCTGCTTAATAATAAATTTCCCGGATTAAATCTTTGGTTATCTTCAATGCGGGAAAAACATGCATCCACCTTTGACAAATACGTTCCTATTTTTATTGCTAACCTTCCAAATCATTCCACAATTTCCACATATCACAACAAGAAATAAATAGGTTGTGAATCGCGGGTAATTCTCTTTTATTACTGTTTTTATTTGCAAAATGAAAGAAACAGTTTTAATATCAATGCCTGTTAATGAACTCGAAAATTTAATAAGCAGTTGTGTAAAAAGTGCTCTTCGGTACCCGCCAGTACAACAATCAAAAGAACGGTTATTAACAGAACAGCAAGCTGCGGATTTTTTAGAAATCCCGGAACCCGCACTACAGGCAGAATTATACGGGAATGATCTTACATTAAACCATAAAAGCGGAGGTTCTAATGGATAATAACACAGTCCTGGTGCAGGTACCATTACAAACTCTTTACTCAGAGATAAAAGATATTATCAGAGCAGAATTATTAGCACAGCGAAAGGAAGAGGTTAAGGATTTATTGCTCAGCGGTGCCGAAGCGTGCAAGCTTTTTCAGCCAGGCATTAGCAAAGTAACACTTAAAAGTTGGAGTGATCAGAACTTGATACCGAGCCACCGGATCGGCGGGCGTGTTTATTACAAATACAGCGAAATTATGGATAGCCTTACAACATTAAAAAAATATAAAAATAAAATTTAAAAAAACAGAAATGCAAAAAAAAACTAAAAAGAGCCCAAGCAACTTGGCTGCCTATAAAAAGGTTATGAAAATAATAAATAACTCAGGGTTGAATGAAAATTTAATATTTAATCAAGATTGTATTGAAGGAGCAAAAAAATATATCGCAGATGAATCTGTCAATTTGATTATTTGCGACCCACCTTTTGGCATTAAGGAAAGCACATTTGGTTCGCAGTATGCAAGAGATTCTGGAAATATACTTGCAGGTTATAAAGAAGCACCTCCGGAGTACAGTAAATTTTCATATGATTGGATGGAGCAGTGTAAACGCACATTAAAAAAGAATGGCTCAATGTACATTGTTTCCGGTTTTACAAATCTTGCCCATATTTTAAATGCCATAAAGGCTTTGGATTTAAAACTGGTTAACCACTTAATTTGGAAATACAATTTTGGAGTATACACGACTCGAAAGTATGTAACAGCACACTACCATTTACTATACATAACTAAGCAAAAGGCTAAGCCTACTTTTAATAATACCTGCAGGTTTAATCTTTCACAGAAAGACAATAAAGGAGGGTCCTTGTTAGATCAAGACATGGAAAGTGTTTGGGACATACCTAGAGAATTCCATAAGAATACGATTAAAAACCTAAATAAACTTCCGGCTGCATTAATACAAAAGATGATACAATATTCTTCAAACGAAGGAGACCTAGTCTGTGATTTTTTCTTAGGAAATTTTACTACAGCTTTTGCGGCAAAATCTTTAGGAAGAAAGTTTTCCGGCTTTGAAATTAATCCTGCGGCTTACAACTATTTTATTGAGCAGTACAATGAAGCAGAATTTGGTGACCGGTTATTTAATTCAGAAGAAGATATCCGGATCAAGAATTGGAAAATTTTACAAGACCAGTTATTTACATGAAAAATTTAACCTTTATAAAATAATGAGAATATAGTGCAAACACAAGTAATACAGTAACATCACCATAAAAAATAAATTCATTTTATCATCAACATTTAAAGCAAAATATCAACATTCAAAACAAG
>OLLO01000802.1_pt1 | contig 16008 bp, 14 predicted proteins | sample 1604551 | NCBI WGS metagenome assembly OLLO01 (sample SAMEA104055720, study PRJEB20765) | soil metagenome | biome: Arctic tundra; feature: Polygonal ground; material: soil | place: USA | collected 2011-09 | depth 0-0.5 m
GGGCATGTGCTGATGTAGCCACTTTTACGGTGATTTCAGCTATTACAGGAGCTATTGTTGGTGCTTTAATGGGTATGGGAAATAAAACAACCGCAAGCAATACTAACGTTTAACAGATTTACTGTGGGGTGTAATTTACCCCACAGTTTTTATTGATTCCTTTGATTCTTCTTAAAATTTTATCATTCTTACCTGATATTAGGAGTGCCTCTTAATAAATAAACTATTACGCTTACATTAGCATGCCAAAAATGCATAGAGATTCTGCATCTTTATTCTCATATATTTATAAGATATTTTTATAATTAATTACTAAGATGCAAAAAGAATTTTTAGGATTACGTACTGCTATTTATAAAGTACCGGATATTGAAAAAGCAAAAAAATGGTACACAGAAGCATTTGCAACCTCACCTTATTTTGTTATGCCTTTTTATGTAGGCTTCAATATTGCCGGCTATGAACTTGGATTACAGCCTGATGAAAAAAATGATACAGAGAAATCCGGGAATGTTGAAATGTACTGGGGTGTTAATGACGTTGAGATATCATACAACAGGTTACTGGCATTAGGAGCAAGTGCACATCAGCCGCCGCAAAATGCAGGAGAAGAAATTATAGTTGCTACAGTAAAAGATCCGTGGAATAACATTATTGGTATCATTTATAATCCAACATTTAAGCTGAAATAATTTCTTTTCGAATGTCCTCACAAATCATAACTAATATAAAACAACTGGTAAATGTAAGAGAGCAAACTCATTTGTTAAGAGGTAAGGAGTTGGCAGAATTACCTGTAATTGAAAATGCATATTTAATTATAGAAGATGGAATAATTGCTGAATATGGTGAGATGTCAAAAATTTCAAATTTCAAATTTCAAATTTCAAATTCTATTTATGCTACAGATCAGTTTATATTGCCATGCTGGTGCGATAGCCATACCCACCTTGTATTTACAGAAAGCAGGGGAAATGAATTTGTAGGTAAGATCAAAGGATTAAGCTATGCAGAGATTGCTGCAAAAGGCGGCGGTATTTTAAACTCTGCAAAAAAATTAAACGAAACTTCAGAAGATGAATTATTTAACCAGGCATGGAAGCGATTGGAAGAAGTTAGTAAACTTGGTACAGGTGCCATTGAAATAAAAAGCGGATATGGATTATCTGTGGAAGGCGAATTGAAAATACTGAGAGTTATTAAAAAGCTTAAAGAAAAATCTTCTCTATCTATTAAGTCAACTTTCCTTGGAGCACATACATATCCAATAGAATTTAAAGAGAGCCACCAGGGCTATATTGATCTCATCATTAATGAAATGCTCCCTGTTATTGCCAAAGAAAAACTGGCTGATTATATAGATGTGTTTTGTGAAGATGGATTTTTTTCTGCTAAGGAAACCGAAACAATTTGTAATGCAGGATTAGGATACGGACTAAAGCCTAAGCTTCACGTAAACCAGTTAAACAGCATAGGCGGAATTGAAGCCGGAATAAAATTAAATGCTGTTTCCTTAGATCATCTTGAAACTTTGACGGAAAAAGAAATTGAATTGCTTTCTTCTCCCCCTCCACCGGAGGGGGCAGGGGGGAGGCCTCTTTGCACTTTGCTTCCAACAGCCGCATTTTTTCTTCGTATGCCATTACAGCCGGCAAGAAAATTAATTGATGCAGGTTGTGCTGTAGCGCTGGCATCAGATTATAATCCCGGTTCATCACCCAGCGGCAATATGAATTTTGTTGTTGCCCTAAGCTGCATTCAAATGAGGATGCTGCCGGAAGAAGCAATTAATGCAGCAACTATCAATGGCGCTTACGCAATGGAATTAGGTGAACAGTTAGGCAGTATTACTGTTGGCAAAAAAGCAAATCTTATTTTCACCAAACCAATTCCATCACTTGCTTATCTGCCTTATTCTTTTGGAAATAATCTGATTGATAAAGTGATGATCGGTGGAGAGTTTATTTAAGGAATTTTTTTAACTCCAAAACCAGAAGGTATAAGTACACTCAGAACAAACAAAAGTTTTTGACCATTCTCTTCTAAATAAACCTTTACGTACAAAAACATCTCTTGTCCAAAAAAGATTGTTTGAGCAGATAGGACAAACAAGCGAATTTCCTTTTACTTCAACTGTTTGTGGTTCCCTTTTTTTAAAGAGTTTCATAAGTGGTGATTTATGTATGTAAGGTAAAAATAATTTCACGTCTTTGCGAGCCGGATTTAAAAACAACTAAAGAAGTTCTGGTAAGTTAGGTGAAACTAATCTCATAGTAAAGTTTAATACTATATTGCTTCGGGTCTTTATACTACTTTCTTCGCTTCACTAAAAGCTGCATAAAGAACTCAAAGTACAAGTGAGTGACACAACGATGCTTAATAGTAGCACTTCTGCCGGCTACCAAAATATTTTCTTCTTACAATTTGCATATCTGCACATTTGCAAATCAGCACATTTACCTAACTTCCCTTTATGAAGCATTTTAAATTTTACAACAAGCAGGATATTTTAACGCTTACTCATGTGCGAAAGTTTGAAACTAAATTGGGTGAGCGGATAAACTGTATTGCAGACAATGCTTCTCTTGAAGATACTTTGCAGCAAACAACTTGTAGTTATATTTTATTTGGAATTCCTGAAGATATCGGTGTTAAAGCAAACCAGGGAATTGGCGGTGCAGATTCTGCATGGTTTCCTTTTTTATCTTCATTTTTAAATATCCAGAGTAACGATTTTTTAAGTGGTGAGAATATTTTACTGCTGGGGCATTTTGATTTTAATGATCTTAAATTTTTAATAGAATCGAATGCAGCAACTCCTGATGAAAAAATTGAAGCATACCGCCACGCTGTAAATGCAATTGATGAAGAGGTGGAGAATTTAGTAAAGATCATAACCCAGTATAAAAAGATACCTGTAATAATTGGCGGCGGGCATAACAATGCCTATCCCGCTATAAAAGGTGCTGCTAAAGGGTTACACAAAGCAGATCTTCTTCCCCTGTCTCAAATTAATTGTATCAATTTAGATGCTCATGCTGATTACAGACCGGTTGAAGGAAGACATAGTGGTAATGCATTTCGTTATGCTGATGAAGATGGTTATCTGAATAAATATTGCATTATAGGATTGCATGAAAATTATTTACAACAAAATGTATGGATGGATATTGTCAATAATCCTTTTATTGATTGTATTACTTACGAAGATATTTTTATTCATGAGAAGAAAAATTTTATACAGGCAATTGCTCATGCCACAGGTTTTACAGAAGAAACCTATACAGCAATAGAGCTCGATCTTGATAGTATTGAAAATATTTTAAGCAGTGCGTTAACACCATGTGGAATTTCAACTTTACATGCCAGGCAATATCTGAATTTTGTTGCAACAGATGCTAAGGTGGCTTACCTGCATATTTGTGAAGGCGCTACAAAATGTGATGATGACAGAGAGAATATCAGCACCGGAAAATTAATAAGTTATTTAGTGTCAGATTTTATAAAATCACATTCTGAAAATCGCAGGTAATTATTATAATGTTTGTAATCTGCCACCATCTACGGGTAAATTTATTCCATTGATATATCCGGCAGCCGGGGTGCAAAGAAATGCAACGGCAGCGCCAAATTCTTCCGGAGTGCCAATTCTTTTTAAAGGAATATCTGTAACCAAACTTTTTTCAACTTCATCCAGTGATTTTCCTGTGGCAGTTGCTTTGTTTCGCATCAAAGAATCGTAGCGGCTTGTTTTAGTATATCCGGGCAAAACATTATTAACTGTTATTCCAAATTGTCCTAATTCGCCGGCCAAAGTTTTAGCCCAGCTTGCAACAGCTCCACGAATTGTATTGGACACACCAAGCCCCGGAATAGGCTGTTTTACTGAAGTTGAAATAATATTTATTATGCGTCCATAACCGGAAGATTTCATTGAAGGGACAACTGCCTGCACTAATATATGATTACAGATAAGGTGACTGTTAAATGCCTGAAGATACTCTTCAGCATTGGCTTCCAGCGCTGCACCACCCTTCGGTCCGCCGGTATTGTTTACCAAAATATTTATTGTAGAATGAGCAGCAAGATGATTTTGAACTGCACTTTTTACCTGTTCAGGAAATTGAAAATCAGCAACAAAATAATTATGCTTTTGCCCTTTTGATGTATCAAGCTTTGTAACTGCTTCTTTTAATTTTTCTTCATTTCTTGCAACTAATGTAACATTCGCTCCCAATAATGCCAGCTCTCTTGCTGAAGCAAATCCAAGCCCTTGTGTACTTCCACATACAATTGCATATTTACCTGATAGATCTAAATTCATATATTTTATGATAAAACTATTACAATTCAGTAATACAATAAAAAATCCCGCAAATGCGGGAATTAACAATCAGATCTTTAGGCTTGTTGCTTTTGCAACTTATAAAACCAATAGAAGCAGATATAAATAATAAAAAAATAATTTTTTTCATTTTAAATTTTTAAAAGTGAAGTTCAAATATATTCCATCTCACAAAAAATGCAGATTTCAATTCAGGCTTGTAAACTTATACACAGGTGTTAAAAGTTGAAAAAATGTGCCTTGATATCCTTTAATTAAATTTGCAGAAATTTTAAATACCGGAGTTGAAATGGCAGAGAATAAAAACCTATTTGAGTATAATGAAGAATCCATAAAAAGCCTTGATTGGAAAGAGCATATCCGCCTGCGTCCGGGCATGTACATTGGCAAGCTTGGTGATGGCAGCAGTCCTGATGATGGTATTTATGTTTTATTAAAAGAGGTAATTGATAATTGTATTGACGAACACACAATGGGCTTTGGAAAGCATGTGGATGTGAGCATTAAAAACAAAACCGTATTTGTAAGGGATTATGGACGAGGGATTCCATTAGGTAAAGTGGTAGATGTGGTAAGTAAAATAAACACCGGGGCAAAGTATGATAGCAAAGCTTTTCAAAAAAGTGTGGGGCTGAATGGTGTGGGAACGAAAGCGGTGAATGCTTTGAGTGATTATTTTAAAGTGACCGCTTATCGTGAAGGCAAGCAAAAAACTGCAGAATTTAAAAAAGGTGTTTTAATATCTGATAAAAAAGAAGAGAGAACAACAGAAGAAAATGGAACAGAAATTACATTCACTCCTGATGAACAAATTTTTAAGAACTACTATTACCTCTCCGATTTTTTAGAAAATCAATTCTGGAATTATTGTTTTTTAAATGCAGGGCTTGTAATTAATTACAATGGCAAAAGGTATGTAAGTAAAAACGGATTGCTTGATCTGCTTCAGCGTAAAACAAATGAAGATGAATTACGCTACCCGATAATTCATTTAAAAGCAGAAGATATTGAAATAGTACTTACGCATGAAAATCAGTATGGGGAAGAGTATTACAGTTTTGTAAATGGGCAATTCACAACACAGGGCGGTATACATTTATCTGCATTTAAAGAGGGATTGGTAAAAACGATCCGTGAGTTTTATAAAAAAGATTATGATCCTTCTGATGTTAGAGGAAGCATTTGTGCAGCCATTAGTGTTAGGGTTCAGGAACCGGTTTTTGAAAGCCAGACAAAAACAAAGTTGGGTTCACAAATAATGTATGAAGGGGGGCCAAGTGTAAAGAATTTTATTGGCGATTTTTTGGGTAAAGAATTAAATAATTTCCTTCATAAAAACCCTTCTACAGCAGAAGCATTAAAAAAGAGGATAGAACAAAATGAAAGAGAAAGAAAGGAATTAGCAGGAATAAAAAAACTGGCAAATGAAAGAGCCAAAAAAGCAAATCTTCATAATAAAAAATTAAGAGATTGCCGCTTTCATTTAAATGATGCAGCAGAGGGAAAGAACAAAGATGCTATTATAGAAAAGCAAAAAGAGAGCACCATTTTTATTACAGAAGGGGACAGTGCAAGCGGTTCTATCACCAAATCTCGAAATGTTGAAACGCAGGCCGTGTTTAGCTTACGTGGAAAGCCTTTGAATTGTTTCGGACTTACAAAAAAAGTGGTGTATGAAAATGAGGAATTTAGTTTATTGCAGCATGCACTCAATATCGAAGAGGGTTATGATACGCTTCGCTACAATAATATTGTTATTGCCACAGATGCCGATGTGGATGGTATGCATATCCGGTTGCTGCTGATGACCTTCTTCTTGCAATTCTTTCCTGATCTAGTAAAAAATGGTCATGTTTATATTTTAGAAACTCCTTTGTTCAGGGTTCGCAACAAGCAGGAAACCATTTATTGCTATGATGAAAATGAAAAGCAGAAGGCAATAAAAAAACTGGGAAGCAAACCAGAGATCACAAGGTTCAAAGGACTTGGAGAAATTTCTCCTGAAGAGTTTGGAAAATTTATCGGGGAGAATATACGTCTGCAGCCGGTTATGCTTTTACCTGAAGTGCACATTCAGCAATTGCTGGAATATTATATGGGAAAAAATACTCCATCCCGGCAGGATTTTATTATTGATAATTTAAAGGTTGAATTAGATTTGGCTGAAGTTAGCGGAATATAAAAACTATGTTTGAATTTCATACTGACAAGAAAAGATATTTTGAGATACAACTTGAAAATGCTGAAGAATATGTTATTCCGTTTATCGAAAAAAAAGTTGAATTAAAGCAAGGTAACAGGGTTTTAGAGATCGGCTGTGGCGAAGGAGGTGTTTTAGCTGCATTTATTAAAAGAGGTTGTATAGGTGTAGGAGTGGAGCTGCATGAAAGCAGGTTACAACTTGCACATGAGCTTTTAAAAAATGAAATTGAAGAAAAAAAAATCAGGTTTATCGCAAAAGATATTTATAAAGTAACGGAGCAGGAATCAGGAGGAAGATTTGATCTGATCATAATGAAAGATGTGATTGAGCATATTCACGATCAAAAAAAACTTTTGCAAAGATTACATGATCTGTTGCTTCCGCAAGGAGCTATATTTTTTGGATTTCCTCCATGGCAGATGCCATTTGGCGGGCACCAGCAAATGTGCAAAAGCAAATTACTGAGTAAGTTTCCTTATTACCACCTGTTGCCAAAAAAATTATACAAATGGGTATTGATGAAATTTAATGAGCCTGCAGAAGATCTGTTAGAAATAAAAGATACCGGTATTTCAATTGAAAGATTTGAGAAGATTGTAAAGCAAACGAATTACAGGGTTATCAATAAAACGCATTATTTAATCAATCCTATTTATAAATATAAATTTGGCTGGAAGGCCCGAAAGCAATTGCCAATTTTAAAAAGCATTCCGTATATCCGTGATTATTTTACTACCTGTGTATACTATTTAATAACTCAAAAAAATAATCAGCAATGATTCATATAGTTTTTCAGGAAGCAGATGTTGCTGCATTAAAAAAAAGTTTTGATCTGGATGATACCCTGCAGGGAGATATTATCCAGGTAAAAGATGATTATGCTGTGGGACCTATTGCTGATATTTTTTCAGAAGAAGGTATTGAAGCCCGTAAACAGTGGTGGCGTGAGGTTTTGGCTGGTGGAGATTATGACGGCAAAGTTGATACCGGTGAAGTGGATGATAACAAAACTGTTGCAGAATTAATTGAAAGATTAAATAATGATCCTGAAGAAATAATATGGATATGGGCTGCACAAAACAAACATGATGTATCAGGATATTATTGGCTCATGAGCCGGTTAAAAGATCTTCAGGGAAGAATATTTATTTTATATCTCAACAATCTCCCTTTTATAAATGACAAGGGACATATTTTTTATCCAACAAACATTTTTGAGATACTGGCAAAAGAATTTCTGAAAGCGAAAAAGTTAGCACGACAAATAACTTCAAGTGAATTTGAAGTTGATCCTGACGAATGGACAAAGCTTTGCAACGAAAATAAAGGTGTAAGAACATTGGAAGGCGGGAAAAAGCTTATCCAGCATGATTATGATTATTACGATGCTGAGCTTTTAAAATTCATTACAACAGATTGGCAAAAAGTAAACAAACTGTTCCATTCATTTTTTTCTCAACAAGGAGCCCTTTGGGCAAAATCAAAAGATACAACAGGCGATGCATATCTTTTATGGCGATTGAAATTAATGATAGCAGATGGGAAGATAGATGCACAGGGAGAAATAAAAGGAATGAAAGACTTTGAAGTAAAATTGAAAGCTCCTGCGGAGTATCATGATAATATAGTTGCTCCATAGAAGGGATACTATGATGAATGTTTATTTGAATTTTATGATTGATGAATTATTTCGCTCTTACGGAGTTCTGTATACGTTCGTATGGTAGCTACTGATATTTTGCTCCGATGGAGCAAAGAAATTGAGAAAATAATAATAAATTTAGCTCCACAGTTGTACTAAATTCGTAGCAGAGAAAAATTAAAATTTAGCTCCATAGGAACGTTGATATTCGTAGGGAATAAAAATCAAAATTTAGCTCCTAGGAACGTTGATATTCGTAGAAAAATAATAATTAAAAATCCTGCTCCGTAGGAGCAATATATTAGTAGATTTTAATATAAATTCAAAGTTTAGCTCCATAGGAGCGATATACGTGACAATTCGGTTGATATTATTTTTTGTATAATTTATCCAAATGCCAAATACATATTCACAATTGTATATTCAAATTGTATTTGCCGTAAAAGGCAGGCAATGTTTTATAAAAGAATCATTCAGAGATGAATTACAAAAATATATTTCCGGAATTATAAAAGAGAAAAAGCAAAAACTATATGCCATTTATTGTATGCCCGATCATACACATATTTTTGTAAGTATAAAACCTGATATTACAATTTCTGATTTGGTAAGAGATATAAAAGCGAATTCATCTTCATTTATAAAGGAGAAACATTTTGTAAAAAATTTTTCGTGGCAAACAGGATTCGGCGCTTTCTCTTATTCAAAATCCCAGGCTTCAAATGTTGTTGATTATATTTTAAGGCAACCAGAGCATCATAAAAAGAAAACATTCAAGCAGGAATATATTGAGTTTTTACAAAAATTTGAGATTGAATATGATGATAAATATTTGTTTGAATTTTATGATTAATGAATAAACGGTGCTTAATATATCGCTCCTTCGGAGCTGCATGAATATATTTCGTTCTGCTACTGATATAATCGCCCCGATGGGGCTTTGAGTTTGATTTTTTAATTTTTTTAGATGGCAAAAAATATAAAAGAAGATTATCTCCACAGTGATTCCGGAGTAAGCGGGCAATACAAAACCTGGTTTTTAGATTATGCCAGTTATGTAATATTGGAGAGGGCAGTGCCTGCTGTTGAAGATGGCTTAAAGCCCGTACAGCGGCGCATTTTGCATGCTATGAAGGAAATGGATGATGGACGATTTAATAAAGTTGCCAACATTATCGGGCAAAGTATGCAGTATCATCCGCATGGTGATGTAAGCATTGGCGATGCATTGGTTAATCTCGGTCAAAAAAATTTGCTGATAGAAACGCAGGGAAACTGGGGTGACATCAGAACGGGTGATGATGCAGCTGCGCCTCGTTATATAGAAGCAAGGCTAAGTAAGTTTGCTCTGGAAGTTGCCTTTAATAATAAGACCACTGAATGGCAGTTGAGTTATGATGGAAGAAAGAATGAGCCGGTAACACTTCCGATGAAGTTTCCTTTATTGCTGGCCCAGGGAGCAGAAGGAATTGCGGTTGGCCTTGCAACAAAGATATTACCTCATAATTTTTGTGAACTTATTGAAGCCTCAATAAAATATTTGCGTGGCAGAAGGTTTGAATTGTTTCCTGATTTTGCTACAGGAGGAATGGTTGATGTAACCAATTACAATGAAGGTAAGCGTGGCGGCAAAATAAGAGTAAGAGCAAAAATAGAGGAGCTTGATAAAAGAAATCTTGTAATACGTGATGTTCCTTATGGAATTACAACCACCCAGTTAATTGATTCTATCGTTAAAGCCAATGATGGTGGCAAGATAAAAATAAAAAAGGTAACTGATAACACTGCGGCAGAGGTTGAAATAGCGATTGAGCTTGCACAGGGCATTTCCACTGATATTACTATTGATGCGTTATATGCTTTCACAGATTGTGAAATTTCTATTTCGCCAAATGCATGCGTAATTGTTTCGCATAAGCCTGCTTTCTTAGATGTTCCTGAATTGATGAAGATATCTGCAGATAACACAAAAGATTTATTAAAAAAAGAATTAGAGATAAAGCTTGCAGAGCTTCATGAAAAATGGCATTACACTTCTTTGGAAAAAATATTTTTTGAAGAAAAAATATATAAAGAGCTGGAGAAGAAACATGAAACATGGGATAAGGTTTTGGAGGCTATTGACAAAGCATTCAATCCTTTTAAAAAATTATTAAAAAGAGAGATCACCAAAGAGGATATTGTCAAATTAACGGAGAAGCCTGTCCGCAGAATTTATAGATTGGACATTGACGAACTGAATGAACAGATAAAAAATTTGGAAGCAGATATTAAGCAGGTTAATTATGATCTTGAACATTTGACTGATTATGCAGTGGCTTATTATGAAGGACTTTTAAAAAAATATGGAAAAGGCAACGAAAGAAAAACAGAGATAAAACTCTTTGATACCATACAGGCAAAAAATGTTGCCATTGCCAATACAAAAATTTATGTGAACAGGGCTGAAGGCTTTATTGGCGCAGGTTTAAAGAAAGATGAACTTATTGGTGAAGTTTCTGATCTGGATGATATGATTGCTTTTACAAAAGCAGGTAAAATGAAAGTGGTTAAAGTGGCTGATAAAACTTTTATCGGAAAAGATATTATCCATGTGGATGTGTTTCAAAAAAATGATGAACGCACTACTTACAACATGATCTATTTTGATGGAAGGCAGAAAAGTTTTGCAAAGCGTTTTAATGTTACCGGTGTTACAAGAGATAAGGAATATGATGTAGCAAAAGGTGAAGAAAAAACAAGGGTGCATTATCTAAGTGTAAATCCCAATGGAGAAGCGGAGATAGTGAGAATTATTTTAAGCCCCAATTGTTCTGCAAGAATTAAAGAGTTTGATTTTTCTTTTGAAGAATTAGATATAAAAGGCAGAAGCAGTTTGGGTAACCAGGTTACAAAATATCCAATTAAATCTGTGAGGTTAAAAGAGAAAGGCAAATCAACTTTAGATGGCCGCAAACTCTGGTTTGATGAGACTTTCGGAAGATTGAACATTGATGAGAAAGGAATTTTCCTGGGAAATTTTGAAGGTGATGATAAAATACTCGTGATAGATTATGATGGCAATTATGAAATAGTTGACCAGGAACTTACGCAAAGATTTGATGTTGACAATATTGCTTTAATAGAAAAATTTTCTCCTGAAAAAATTGTTACAGCGGTTTATCTTGACAAAGAAAAATTGCAGTTCAATATCAAACGGTTTAAAATTGAAACGACAACGCTTCATAATAAATTCTTTTTTATTAAAGAAGGAGAGGGCAACAAACTAATAAAAGCAACTACTGATGAAGAACCAATTCTTGTTGTACAAAGCGGACGAGGATCACAGGTTAGAAAAGCAAAAATAAAATTAAATAAGATGGTTGATGTAATGGGATGGCGGGCCATTGGCACCAAGCTTACAGACTATAATAAGAGTGTTGAAATGGATTGGGAGAAGAAAGAAAAAGAAAATCCGCAGACAGAATTGTTTGAATAAATGGAAAAATAATTAAGTGGGGTTTAATGTTGTTATCAATAATCTTACTTTTTTATTCTTGCTTACTTTTATATATTTGTAAGAAAAACTATGGAATCCAGTATAATAACTACAAAGGGCCAAATAGTAATACCTAAGCGTATAAGGGATAGGTATCAACTAAAGCCTGGCACTAAATTGATTTTTAAAGAAACCCAAACCGGATTGATGTTACAACCGGTTGATGCGCTTTTTATTCATAGCCTGAAAGGAATTGCAAAGTCTAACGATCCGAGACCAATGAAAATTTGGTGGGCTGAGTATAAAAAAGAAGAAAAAGAATTAGAGGAAAGAAAACTTAATTTGCACGAGCCGATAATAAAATATAAAACTAAATCTAAATCAGGTAAAAGAAAAGGTAGTGGAAAAAATTGTGCTTGATAGTTATGCATTGATTGCAGTTTTTTTGGATGAGCCCGGTGCTGATTTAGTAACCCAAATTTTATTGGATGGAAATATAAGAAAGCTTGAACTACATATCACCTCTTATAATATGGGTGAGGTATATTATATGGTATGGAGAAAAACCTCGAAAGAGAAAGCAGATACTTGTTGGCATGCTATGAGAGATCTGCATCTTTTTATTACAGAACCAACCATCGATTTAACTTTTACAGCCGCCACTTTAAAAGCTACGCATAAACTTTCTTATGCTGATGCTCATGCTGCTGCGTTATCTGTTCATTTAAATGCTACTCTACTTACTGGTGATAAAGAATTCGAGAACTTGAAAAACATTAAAGGTTTTAAGGTGAAGTATATTGTATAGTAAATAAATCAGAATTATTTAATTCAACAGCACATCAAATATCTAAAATGATAATACAGAAAAAAATATACTAAAAAATTATTTTAATTATGGAAAAAAGATAGGAATGACTCTTATGGTAATGAGGAAAAATTATTTTCCATTAAGGTTATTATTTCTCTTTATTATTTTTTCATGTTCACAGAAACATACTGTAGTGAAAGAAAGAGCAGGTTTAGTATTTAAGGCTGAAATAGGAAATTGGCATAGAGAAGAGGAATATAATTACTTATCGATAAAAACCATTTTAATTAATAATTCTCCTGAACCAATAAAATATGTAAATATGTATTGTGACTCAGATATCATATATGTTATTGAAACAAAAAGATTGAATATTCATTTCAGAGATTGTGATAAAAATTCCGATAAACTCCACATATTACCTCCATACCAAAATGAACAAAGTGTTTTAGAAGCAAGAACTCAGGAAGATACAAGCAAATTAATAGGAGAAAAATTTAGAGTGGGGTTTAATTATGTAAAGCCCAGAAGTAATGATGATTTTGCCTCAATCTTGGATTCTCTAAGGAATCAAAAACATTTAATCTGGAGCGATACAGTTGAAATAAAATAATTGATTAGTTCAAAATTGGATTAATAGCTTCTTTTTCAAAATCTGCATCACTATAATCTTTAATCACATTATAAAGTGTATCTCTTTCAACAGGACTACGTTTTACCTGTTTGATCAGTGTTACTAATTCTTCGGTAGACATTGCAGGGTTTTGTTCTTCACTTCCTGCCATGGAATAAATTTTTGTTGAGTCATCAATAGTTCCGTCAATATCATTTACACCGAAGGAAAGAGATAGTTGTGCATTCTGCCTGCCAAGCATTGGCCAGTAAGCTTTCAGATGGGGGAAGTTATCTAAATAAATTCTTGCAACTGCATACATCTTCATGTCTTCAACAATTGAAGATTCTGTTACATCACTCATATCATTATTCCTGTTACGAAACTTAAGCGGAATGAAAGTGTTGAAACCATTTGTTCTATCCTGTAGCTCTCTTAATCTTCTCATGTGATCTATGCGATGCCGATATTTTTCAATGTGGCCATATAGCATAGTAGCATTTGTATGCATGCCAAGATTATGCGCAGCTTCATGAATATGCAGCCATCCATTTGCATCAACTTTATCATCGCAAATTTGTTCTCTTATTTCAGGATAAAAAATTTCTGCACCACCACCGGGTAATGAATCCAAACCTGCTTGGTGAATTTTTTTCATGCCTTCTTCTATACTTAATTTCGCTTTGCGGAACATATAATCTAATTCAACCGCTGTAAATCCTTTGATGTGTAATTCCGGCCTGTGTTGCTTTATCTTTTGTAATAGCTCACAAAAGAATTCAAGATTCATTTTTGGATGAACACCACCAACAATATGTACTTCGGTAATAGGTTTGCCATCATAGCTTTTTACAATATCAAGCATTTGTTGCATGCTCAATTCCCAGCCTTCATCACGGTGTGCATACAATCTTGAGTAAGAACAAAACTTACAGGCAAAAACACACACGTTAGTTGGCTCAATGTGAAAGTTGCGGTTAAAATAAGTTTTATCGCCGTGAAGATCTTCTCTTATATAATTTGCCAATGTTCCCAAAAAAGAAAGACTTCCTTTTTCAAATAAGAGCAATGCATCTTCATCACTTATTCTTTGTTTCTCAAATATTTTTTCAGCAATAATTTTGAGATCTTTATCTGCGACTGCTTCTGAAATTAAGCTCTTCAATATCTCTTTTTTCATGAATTTTATTATACAACAAAGTTACTTCAGCATTCTTTGTAAAACAAAAGAGGCAGCGTTATGCAACCTCTTTTTAAAAATAATAACTTAATTTTTTACGACTCGCTGAACAATTATTTTATCCTTATAGGTAAGATTCAACACATAAACCCCGGGAGAAAGATTTCCAATGTTAACTGTAATTAAACTGCTTCCCTGTCCATCCACTATTTTTTCCCAAACTGTCTGTCCTATTGAGTTATAGAGGGTTATTTTTTCGAGGTTAATAGGTGGAAGGTAATGTTGAATTATAAATGAATTTAAAAACGGATTAGGATAGATAAGATAGCCCTGATCTTTTAAACGTTGCGGTAATGTAATTCCATAAACATTTATATTATCTATGTAAAGATTATTTTGCTTATTACTTTTTGCTACAAAATATAACTGGAAGCTTGGACTACTTACAAAAGGGGTTAAATAAACTTTTATATTTTTCCAGTCATTTGCAGTCGGAGTGAACCTGCCGCCACTTGTAGTTGTTTGCAGATCAGAGCCCGATTTTTTCCAAACAGTGCTAAGCGTTTGCCCGCAATCTCTGCTAACCTGTAATTCCAAAGTATCTATGTTACCATTAGCACCATTTGCGCCAAGGGCATATGCAAGATCGAAGGATACAAATAAAGAGTCGAAAGCAGAGATGCCTGTTATTCCAGGCGAAACAAATTTATCAACAGTATTTGCAACAGGATAATCAAAATTTCTTATCACCATTGAAGCGCTTCCTGATTTTGCAGATGTAGTTGTTCTTTCCCATGTAATAGAGCCATCAGGATTATCTACTGCCCAATTTACAGGAGGGAATACCGGGGATTCAAATCCTTCTGTTACCGGAGTAATCAACCTGCCAACTAATGTAAACACTTTGCTCAATGTATCATTCGATTGGTTTTGGTCTTTGGAACTAACAGTAGTCAAAACATTTGAAATAAAAACTTTTATTGTATGAGCGCCGGGTGTAACTGTAAATGCAGTATCTAATGTTACACCTAATTGTTGACCGGGCGGTAAGTTTAATGAAGTTAAACCAGTAACGGCTGCAGGACCATTATCAACACTATAAGATATATTGAAGCTTGCTATAGATTCACTTCCTGTATTTTTAACAGTAACAACAGGTGTTACGGATGGGGTACAAATTATTGCAGCAGGCTGATCGATTGAAACAAGCTGCAAGTCTCCCGGATCAGGCTTAGCAATATTTATGTTATCAAGAAATATATTATTACCAAAACGATTAGTATTTCTGAATGCAACAATAATATTTCCTGAAGATAACAGGCTTCCTGTTATCGAAACTTTATCTGTTCGCCAGTCAGAATTTACAGGAGTAATATAAGGCAATGTGGATGTATCTGCAGTTGCAAGTTCAGGTCCCCATTTTTTGTATACTGTTGTAAATGTAGCGCCACAATCATTTGAGACCAGAACACTTAAGGTATCATAATTAGTTGTATCCGGATAATATTTATGAGCCACATCAAAGGAGATAAGAATAGCCGCGTCTGCAGGTGTGAACGTAATTTTTGGTGTTCGCAATTCATCAATTCTTCCGGAATCATCATTGTTATAGTTATCAATTGCTGCAGAAAAATTACTGTTATGCCCTGGCGTTACTCTAACCCATGTAAAATCTCCATTAGGATTGCGGATCGTCCATCCTGTTGGAGGGAATGTGCTGCTTTCAAAACCCTCTG
>OLLO01000587.1_pt1 | contig 15849 bp, 13 predicted proteins | sample 1604551 | NCBI WGS metagenome assembly OLLO01 (sample SAMEA104055720, study PRJEB20765) | soil metagenome | biome: Arctic tundra; feature: Polygonal ground; material: soil | place: USA | collected 2011-09 | depth 0-0.5 m
TTGAAGAAATAGAAAAGGAAACTATAAAAATTCAGCCATATAACCGCGAATTTTTGGGCAGCAATAGTTATGATGTTCATTTAGGAAAACATCTTGCTACCTATAAAGACAAAACTTTAGATGCCAAAAAACATAATGAGATCATCCACTTCGAAATTCCTGAAGAAGGATATGTTTTACAACCGGGGCAATTGTATTTAGGCGTTACAGAAGAATATACCGAAACACATGTTCACGTGCCTTTTCTGGAAGGTAAATCATCAACCGGTCGCCTGGGCATTGACATACATGCAACAGCAGGAAAGGGAGATGTAGGGTTTTGTGGAAACTGGACTTTGGAAATATCCTGCAAGATACCCGTACGCATTTATAAAGGAATGCCGATTGGTCAATTGATCTATTTTCCTGTTGATGGCGAGGTTGAAGTAAAATATAATTCAAAAAAAGATGCAAAATATAGCGGGCAACCCGACCGCCCGGTAGAAAGTATGATGTGGAAGAATAAATTTTAAAAAAGTAAATTATATCATGAAGAAAATATTTTTTGTTACAATAGTTGGATGTTTTTTAACCGGTACTTTACAAGGCTCAAACGGCTGCAGATTCTCTTTTAAATTTTCTTCTGAAAAATAAGAACAGGGCTTCTCTTTACCTGCAAAAAAATGCACGAATGATTTTGAATTAAAGATTTTAAAAGATGAAAATTTCAGGAAGAAATTAACTGATAGCATTGCGGTAAATAAAAAGTAAATTTTTCTTGCAGCTTGTGGCTTATATTCTTCCATACTTCTTATAAAAAGCGATCAGGTCAGCGATAACTTCATCATAGCTAGTAATTCCTTTCGGTTGCTGATTAGCTCTTAAATAATTTCCATAAGCCCAGCTTATAACCGGCTCCAATGGGTTTTTATGTTTACGTAAAAACTCTCTCCATTCTTTTATGTCAGCTTTTACTTCGGGTATAAGTTGCGCAACAGCCGCTTTTGCCGAAGCAGAATCAACAAAAAATAACTGCCTGTTGGCATACACAAAAAGATCAAGGTAAGTGGAATAATGAAACAGTGTATCACCAGATGAAGTGGCAGCAAGATATCCTGCAAAATTAGCTTCTTCCTCTTTTGCATAACCAAGCTGGTGAGCCATTTCATGAGAAGTTGTGTACGGCAAAATAAATTTAGGGACCATAGTATTCACCTGTGCTTCACCGGTAAATGGATTGTAATAACCGGTAAATCCAAAATAATTTCCCAACCAGCTAAACATAGATGACTTTACAGAGAAATATTTATAACCCAGGAAAGGATATAATTTCTCAGCTTGCCGGTAACAGGCAAAAGCTCTTTTAAATAATTCTTTATTGGTTGGATAAGAAGTATGTTGATTCACAAGTGCCTGTTTACTTGCATTTACTTTTTGCAACAACAGCATTTCAATAATTTTTAGATCGGCAGTATCTGTTTTAGATATTGGCAAACTCAATTGTTCTGCAATATCTCTACGATTGTAATTCATCCCCCAAAAAATATTAAAAACGATATAAACAACCATCCCAATAATTAATAACATATATCCCGTCCTTACAAACCATTTACGGTTTAACTGCCTTTTGAAAAGTTTGGTTGAAAACCTCATCAGTTTCCATATAAACCATACAATTACCAGCAGGTAAAATATATCACCAATACTAAACGGCAGCCAACCAAAAATTATCCTTAAAAAAGAAGAAAAAGTCGCATAAAGCTTTGTTGAATAAACCGCTTCTACCCATTGAGAATTGCCGGAAACTATTTTAATAAATATGATTACAAGGGTTAATCCTGCAAGCCAAACCAATCTGCGTTTTAAAGCTCTGTTTCTTATATTCATAAGGATGGTAAAGATAATGGCAAGTATAACAATTCTTCAATTCAGTCATCATTTATCAATACAAACACTTACCTTTGCAAGCCTTTAAAATAGTGTTATGGGAAACCGGCGTGAATATGATATTGCGTTTGTAGGATTGAAGCCCGGCTTGCATGAATACCATTATGAGGTGGATGATAAGTTCTTTCAGGATTATAAGCAAACAGATTTTTCCAACTGCCATGTAAAGATCAAATTAACGCTTGAAAAGAATACATCTTTCATGATGTTGAAATTTGAAGTTGGCGGTAATGTGGATGTAGTTTGTGACCGTTGCGGAAATAACCTGGGTATGGAGTTGTGGGATGAGTTCAACATGGTGGTAAAACTGGTTGAAAATCCGGATGAGATGAATGAAACAGAAGAAGACCCTGATATTTATTACATCTCCAGAACTGAAAGCCATCTTCATGTAGCAGACTGGATATATGAATTTGTGAGCCTGAGCATACCGATGCAGAGAAGATGTAAAGAGGAAGAGATTGGTGGTCCGCAATGCAACAAAGAGGTGTTAGAAATGTTGAAACAAATGGAGTCCGCAAATAATGGAAATAATCCATTATCACAAGGACTTGAAAAATTTAGAAAAAACATAAATTAATTATATTTAAAATTTAGGTTATGCCAAATCCCAAACGCCGACATAGTCAGCAAAGAAGTGCAAAGAGAAGAACACATTATAAAGCAGATGCTCCAACATTAAGCGTTGACAAAACAACTAATGAAACACATGTACGCCACCGTGCACATGTAAGCGAGGGTAAGCTGTATTATAAAGGTAAAGTTGTATCAGAGAAAGCTCCGGTAAAAGCATAAGTTTCGTTTGTGGTTTATAGTTTGTAGTTATTCAATACAGAACTACAAACACCAACCGATAAATGATTTACTTCCAAAATTAAAGATTGATTAACTTCATCTTGGGTTTTGGAATTTTTTATGTTAATGAATAAGTGCTGAAATAATCGGCAACTACAAACTACAAACCACAAACCTGCCTGCCGGTAGGCAGGCTACAAACTTTTTAAATGAAGATTGCACTGGATATGATGGGTGGCGACTTTGCACCTTTAGAAGCAATAAAGGGCATTGAAGTTTACCTGCAAAACCTGCCTGCCGGCAGGCAGGACAAAAATCCCGACACAATATTATTACTTATCGGCGATGAGCCTGCAATAAAACAATTGCTTGACCGTCATAATATTCCAACTGATAATCTCCAGGTAATTCATGCATCACAGGTTATTGAAATGCATGAACATCCTACGAAAGCTTTAAAAGAAAAAAAACATTCCTCCATAGCTATAGGTTTTCATTTGCTGGCTACAGACAAAGCAGATGCATTTATTAGTGCAGGCAATACAGGCGCAATGATGGTAGGTGCATTGTTCAGCATAAAAGCAATTGAAGGTGTTCTGCGACCTACCATAGGCGCTTATATGCCAAGAGAAGATGGTAAACTTGGTTTATTGGTTGATGTGGGTTTGAATGCGGATTGCAAACCAGAAAATTTATCACAGTTTGCAGTGTTGGGCTCATTGTTTGCAAAACATATTTTAAATTTTGAGAACCCCAGGGTTGGTCTTATTAATTTGGGTGAAGAAGAAGGCAAGGGAAATATTTTAACCCAGGCTGCCTATCCTCTGCTGAAAGAAAATAAACAGGTAAATTTTATTGGCAATGTTGAGGGACGTGATCTTTTAACCGGTAAAGCAGAGGTAATGGTTTGCGAAGGATTCACCGGCAACGTCATTTTAAAATTTGCAGAATCCATTTATGATATTGTTCAGCGCCGCCAAATAAACGATGAGCATTTTAACCGCTTTAATTTTGAGATATATGGCGGAGTGCCGGTATTAGGTGTAAACAAGCCCGTGATAATCGGTCATGGAATATCACAAGCTGGTTCTTTTAAAAATATGATATTGATGGCCGAAAAAATGCTGCAGAAAGACCTTACAGGTAAAATAAAAAGCAGCTTTATGGAATTGGGTTAAGGTGATTATGGCGTGTCCCCGCTTTTAGCGGGATCGGGCCTGCCGGCAGGCAGGCTTTACGTTTCAAGTCCTCATTCGCTTCGCTCATTGCGGGCTTTCCACTTAAATCCCTCACACAGAAGAAATATTTTATTCGGTGTTAACATCGCCAATAAATAAACCAATAAATAAATGCAACCGGGATACACTAAATTTTTAATCGACCTAATCACAAATACTGCTAACTTGAAAATAATTATCTATCATTGATAACTATAAAAGGAAAATACAATAAATAAGATTGAACCATATATTCTTGGGATAGATATCGGAACCGGCAGCATTAAAAGTGTTGCAGTAAATTACATTGGAGAAACTTATTCTGTTAGTTACACACACTATCAAACTCATATTTCTGAAAAAGACTTTGCAGAACAAGATCCGGAACTCATCTGGCAGGCATTTATTGAATGTATACAAAACGAGGTACAAAAGTTACAGCAATCACCTGCAGCTATTTGTTTAAGTAGTGTAATGCATAGTCTCATTCCTGTGGATATAAATGGAACTCCTTTAGCAAACATGATTACATGGGCAGATGCACGGAGTGCAGATATAGCAGAGAGAATAAGAGTATCCTCATCCGGTGAAGATATATACCGCAAAACAGGTACACCTGTTCATCCAATGTCTCCTTTATGTAAGATCATTTGGCTGCGTGAAAATGACGAAGATTTGTTTAACAAGACTTATAAATTCATTTCAATTAAAGAGCTTATCTGGTTCAGGTTATTCAACGAATTTAAAATTGATATTTCCATTGCTTCGGCAACAGGATTATTTGATATTGAAACTAATCAATGGTATAAAAAGAGCCTGCAACTTGCAGGGATCAATCATGAAAATCTTTCTATACCTGTAAGTACCCGGTATACCCGCAGCAATTGTAATGCAAGCCTGTTAAGCCTTTTGAACATTACTGCCGATGTTTCTTTTATTATTGGAGCCAGCGATGGTTGTCTTGCAAATGTGGGCAGTTTTACAATGAACAAAAATGAAGCAGCAGTAACCATTGGAACCAGTGCGGCTGTAAGGATGATGAGTAAAACACCGGTTTATAATTATGATGCAATGACCTTTAATTATAAACTGGATGAGGACACATTTATTTGCGGAGGAGCCATAAATAATGGAGGAAACGTTGTACAATGGTTCCTTAAAAACTTTCTTGATAAAAAAACGCTTACCACTGAAGACTATGAACGCTTTTTTCAGGTTATTGAAAAAGTTAATCCTGGTGCGGATGGACTAATATTTCTTCCATATTTAAATGGTGAGCGTGCTCCGCATTGGGATGCTAAAAGCTGTGGTACTTTCTTTGGTGTGAGAACGCATCATTCTCAAATTACCTTTTCAAGAGCCATTATTGAAGGAGTTTGTTATGCTTTAAATGATGTGCTAAAAACTATAGAAGCCAATGGAGATAATATCATTCAACTGAATGTAAGCGGTGGCTTTGTTGCTTCAAAAACGTGGATGCAAATATTGGCAGATATAACAGGAAAAAGAATTTGCATTGTTCACACTACCGATGCTTCAGCAATTGGCGCTGCTTACCTTGGATTAAAAACAATGAAATTTATTAAGGATTACAGCCTGTTAATTCCCAATACAAAAATGGAATTTATAGAGCCTGATTCTTCTAATCATAAAATGTATAATAACTATTTTAAGATCTTTCAAGGCTTATATCATAGGCTTAAAGATTCAATGCATGCACTTCATAGCCTCAATCATTAATATGCAATTGCTGATCGTTCTGTTTGCTGTTGTTCTTCTATTAATTCTTATTATCAAGAAGCTTAACCCAATGATTGCGATGCTGATTACATCCATCGTTACAGGCATTCTTCTTGGAATGTCTCCCGCAAAAGTCATAGCTTCTATTACAAATGGAGTGGGCGGTACTTTAGGAGGCGTAATATTAATTCTTGCATTAGGTGCAATGATGGGAAAACTTATAGAAGATACAGGTGTATCGCAACGAATAGTGATAGCTCTTATTAAATCATTCGGACTAAAAAATATTCAATGGGCAGTTTTGCTAACCGGATTTTTAGTAGGTATCCCTTTGTTTTATAATGCCGGCTTTGTAGTATTAATTCCACTTGTTCTTGCACTTGCTTCGGCAACTAACTTACCTAAGCTTTATGTAGGCATTCCCATGGCAGCCTCACTTTCAGTTACACATTGTTTTCTTCCCCCACATCCGGGGCCGGTTGCATTAGCAGTTATTTTTCATGCCAATATTGGTATAACCATGTTGTATGGCTTTATCATTATCATTCCTATAGCCATCATCGCAGGCATCATCTTTCCACGGCTGATTATTAATATTAAAGACAGGCATATTACTCATCCTTCTTTCACTTTTGAAGAAAAAGAAAAATTGCCCTCTTCCGTTAAAAGTTTTTCCATCGCTTTGCTTCCTGTATTTTTAATCACTGCCGGAACGATAGCTTTAAATATACATAGCTTCACTGCTACCCGGGCTTTTTTTGCTTTTATTTCTGATCCTACAATAGCATTATTAATTGCAGTTCTATTCACTATACTCTTACAAAAAATTTCGGTTTCTAAAGCAATGGAATCTTGCGTGGAGGGAGTAAAAGGCATAGCAATGATTATAATGATCATTGCTGCAGGAGGAGCATTTAAACAAGTACTGATTGATAGCGGAATTGGTGAACATGTAAAGACGATAGCGTTGCACCTTCAGCTTTCGCCTTTATTGTTTGCATGGATGATAACCGCCTTATTAAGAATAACATTAGGCTCAGCAACAGTGGCTGGCTTAACAGCATCAGGACTTGTACTTCCATTAATAACAACCGGCGTATCTCCCGAGTTGATGGTTCTTTCTGTTGGAGCCGGTAGTGTATTTTTTTCTCATGTAAACGATACCGGCTTTTGGATGTTTAAAGAATACTTCAACTTAAGCCTAAAACAAACTTTCAAAACCTGGACAATGATGGAATCAATGGTATCAATTTTAGGACTTATTGGTGTGCTCTTGTTGGACCAATTCAAACATTTATAAATAAAAAATCTTTTTCAGATTAAACTTATAAAATTCTTCATCCATCACAATGGATAGAAGGAGGAATTGGCGTTAAGATAATTATGGCGTGTCCTGCTTGCAGCGGGGTCGGGCTTTAGCTTTTGCCAACTGAGTGTAATATTTTAGTTTAACAATTTCTGGTAGAATTTTTGAATATAAGGTGTTGAAATAAATACCTTATGTCGAAAAAATATTTGTTTACTTTTCTTTTTTTAATAACCGTATTACTTTACAGCTGCAGCAAAAAACATACTCCGGAACGAACTATACAACCTTCTGAAAATAATAATGTAATCATCCCAAATAAAAATGATTCTGTTGTTGTAAAGAAAAAAGTATTTACACCCACCAAAAAAGATATAATACCAAATGCAATTGTAGTTAATGATAAAGCGGCAAAAAAAGCAGTTGATGGAAGGTTGTATTATGACCTGTTAGGCAACAGATACTGGAAAAATTATAAAGACGGTAAATATTATCTCTTCAATCAAAAGATGTATGATAATCCTGCATTTAAAGCGCCGAAATAGATATCGATTTTTTGGGCTGTGAGCAGAAGTAATTCTATTTAGCATTTGTTGCGGCTATCCGCTGCAAGTCCGGCGCAAGGCAAACGCACAAAACTTCACCGTGCTTTATGCTACTATCCGCCAGCCTTTAAACGATTGTACTTTAATCATCAGAGAATGTCCCAGCGAGGTCTTCGTTGTATAGCTTTGTGAGCTGCACGAGACCTGTTGTTAAAAAAACAAGACTTTTTTGATTGCCACTTATCCATCAGTGAAATGGCTTGTAAGACCCGAACCATGGTAGAGAAGAGGCATGAACCAGGGTGTAGGAATATTTTGGCAATATATTTTCTGCCTTAAGTATCTGTTAGTAATTACCTTGAAAGAATTAATTTTAATTCACCGGTTACAAAAAAAACTTATTTCTAAAAATAGGTTTTAGGAATTCAGCCGGTTAATTTTTCACTTAATAAAAAATTAAATGAAATTTCTAAAACAATTGCCCTTTACTTTATTGCTCATTGCCTTTCATGCGGCGGCGGTGCCTCCTGCTATACACGTATGGGAAACACAAGAGCTTACTTTCACTGCAAAAAATTCTTACAAGAATGCATATAATGATGTTACCCTCTGGATATATCTGTCCGGCCCGGGATTTAAGAAACGGGTGTATGGATTTTGGGACGGTGGCAATACATTTCATTTACGGCTTGTAGCTACTACACCAGGAGCATGGAGCTGGAAAAGCGGATCAACACCGAACGATCCCGGGTTGAGTGGTAAGTCAGGTTCTTTCACTGCAATTGAATGGACAGAAAAAGAAAAAGCTGAAAACCCTTTACGGCATGGGTTTCTGAGGCCCTCTGAAAATCATCATGCATTGAACCATGCTGACGGCACGCCTTATTTTGCTATAGGCGATACCTGGTATTCTCTTGGAGCCAACCGCTTTAAATGGTATGAGGATGACAAAGAAAGATCCATTGGTCCTGATGCAGGCTTTAAAGATTATGTACGTTATCGTAAAGCACAGGGTTATAATTGGGTAAACGTAATAGCTGCATTTCCTAACTGGAAAACTGATGACAGTTCATGGCATATGGTATTGCATGATTCAGCAAAAACAACACTGCGTTCTGCCTGGCTGGAGTTTGGTACAGGCAGTGCAAAGAATATGGACAATGAAGGAGGAAGGCCTTTTTTCTTTCCGGGCAAAGTGCCAGGGTATGAAAATTACTTTCCTGATATGAACCGCATCAACCCTGAATATTTTAAATACCTCGACAGGAAGATTGCTTATCTTAATGCAAATGGCTTTGTTCCTTTTATAGAAGTTTCACGACGGGATGCCGGCTTGTTGTGGTATAAATATTATGGCTGGCCTGATTCTTATTCCCGTTTTATAGAATATATATTTGCAAGATACCAGGCTTATAATACCGTACTTAGTCCCATACATTTAGATATCATTGATGAAACAGTAAGCCCTGATGATTATACGGCGGCAATCCATTATATGGAAAAGAAATATGGCCCTCCCCCATTTGGCAATTTGCTTTCTGCTAACGCAAACCCTTCCACGCTTGAGAACTGGGGTGAAGATTCATGGGTAACATTAAACCAGATAGGTAATATGAGGGAGCATAATAATTACTGGTACCTCACTGAAATCTATAATTTAAAAAAGCCCACACCTGCGCTTAATGGGGAGCCTTATTATTCCGGCTATAAAGATAACCGTGGGCCGGGCTCAGCCAATTATACCCGTGGTGCTGATGGTGGTACTGAGAAAGATAATTCCTTTGTACGCTCCGGCATGTATGGCAGCTTTCTTTCCGGTGGATTTGCCGGGCATGTATATGGAGCAGAAGGTATATGGGGAGCAGATATTGAGCCTTCAGCGCCTATCCATATGTGGGACGCATTTCAATGGCGCTCCGGAGCGGAGATGCAATACTTAAGAACATTTGCGTTCTCCATCGGTAAGCGTTACCAGGACCTTGTTCCATTGGCTGATCTTGTATCACCTAATAAAACGCATGATGTTTTAAGTTATGAAGGCTGGGCTTATTGTGCCCGTACGCCGGATAAAAATATATTTCTTGCCTATTTTGAAAAAGAATGTCCGCAATCTGAAATAAGAGGTGCAAAGCTCAACAGTGTTTATAGCGCTCAATGGTTTAATCCCCGTAATGGAACGTGGACAGATGCAGGCAATGGAAAATTAATATCCAGTAAGATAGGTGTTATAAGGTTGCCTAAGTTCCCTGAAAATGTTGATTGGGGATTGAAATTAATTTATGAAGGCCCGCAGGAAAAGAAAGCGAGTAAATAAAGAAATATGCTTTTAAAATGCAAATGAGGGAACCAATGTTACTCCTTACTAAGTTTGCTTTTCACTATTAATTCAACCGCGAAAATCCCTTTAATATGATAAAACGAAAAGTTCTTATTCTGGCAGTTCTTATGTGTTCCGCAGTTAGCGCAACTTCGCAGTACATTGACAACTTCGATGGAACAGGCATCCCTGAAGGGTGGAGTTTCCGGACGGGAGATGGAACAGCAACTATGGATTTCAAACAACACAATGGGATTGCATCAGTATATGTTGATGCTACTTCCGATAAACTAGGCATCTGGTGGGCCCTCATCCATCATAAAGTAACCGGAATTGATATGAATAAATTGATGAAGCCCGGGTACAAATTAAGAGTGGAAGCCCGTGTCCGATCGAGCCACGCTTTCAAAAGAGTGAACCTTAGCCTTAATCACCAGCGCACTACGGATTACCACTCAAACCTGATGGAGTACGATATTCCTGACACTACCAACTGGCATACGATCAGCATGACCGCTGTTTCATTTGAAACGAGACCTACAGACACAGTTGCGGTTCAGCTTGCTCTTATGGACTGGGGATTTAAAAAATACCGCCTCGACATTGATTATTTGAAGGTTGATGTTGTTAGAGTGGAAAGTGCAGGCCAAGACCTTGGTACTCCAATACCTTATCACCCGCCTTTATCAAATCCCGCCGGTTTCCCTTTGCATTTTAATGCGATACAGAATGCGATAATTGACACACAGTTTCCTGACTCTGCTTTTAATAACTGGTATACCCAGGATGTCTCCGGAAAATTTATTAAAACCCTTGCCGTAAGCGGAACCCAAATCACAATAATGCGTTGGGATCTCAGTTCGTTAAAAGGCATGAAAGTGAAAGGCTCAGGTTTGCTGGAACTCTCACGTTATAGCGTTCAGCGTTCTCCGGACTTCCAAAAGGATTTCGGAATGGTGCATGTAAGCGAAATTATGGGAGGAGATCAGTTTTGGGATGAAAGGACAGTAACATTCGACAAATTCACACAAGGCCTTCCTTTGGACCAGGTCATAAATTCACAAATGATCATCGATGACAGTGTTACCTGGAACAAAAATGGAAAAGTTCTTTTTACAATTTCACAACCTGTTCTGCAGCGAATGATTGATGGCAAAACTCTGGGTATAGCCATCAGGCCGTTAGGCGCAGTAAATGTTTCGTTCTATGCGAAGGATGAGGATGAAAAGAAAGCTCCACGATTGTATATTAAAGTAGAATAGCCTTTTTGTCCTGCAGGGTGTTCGTTGTTTAACTTTTGTGTGTTGGCCCGAGACATAGCTGTTGAAAAGAACAAAACTTTTTAGTTGCCAGTTCATCCTGCATCGGGGTCTCGCTTTGCACAGGCTCGCCTATGAAGACCCCGCTGGGACAAGAAATAGGATTGTTGATTAAAAGTTCCGAGATTTATAATCGCACAAAACACTTAATATGCCATATAACCCACAGTTCTTGATAGATTTAAATGCTGTAATCACAGACATTAACAATAATCAAATTGACCAACCTGGTCAAGCTGTGACTAAATTTCAAGCTTTTCTTATAAGCATAAAAACTTTAGGCAATTACAGTGCTACTAATTGGCAGACTCCTTTTATTACTAAAGTTTATGAGTTCGGAACTCTATTTAAAAAAATTTCACCTTCTGAATTCCTACTTTTAATTAATAATGAAATAGCCCAATCCAATAATGTTGAAAGAGAAATATTATTATTTATAAAAAGTGAAATACTTTTCAACTATGAAAACCTTTCTTCAAATAAAGATTTTTTTACTGACTTAGTTAGCCAATATATCACTAATCCTGAATTTCGTAATACACTAGGCCATATTTTACTTAAGGAGCAAAGTTTTCTTGAAGCTATTTATAATTATAGATTAGCTATAAAAGAAAATCCAAAACAAAATTTTATTGAAGCAAAATTTAATGCTGAAGTTTTATATATTGAATCACTAATTGAAACAAATGATTTAGATACCGCTCAAAATTATGTAAACCAAATTTTAGTCACGAAAGAATATATTTCAAGTTTTATATTTCAAAACTGGTTTGTATTTTTAGCTAATAGAATTAAGGATTACAAAATAAGTGAGGCAAAACTTTCTAAAAAAGAAAATGAAATTAAAGTAACAATTCTGAAAGAATTAGAACTTGAGAGACGTAAAACTATAGAGCTATTAGGAATTTTTACTGCAATTATTGCATTTATATTTTCAACTGTTTCAATAAGTAAAAGCTTTGAGTTTAGTCAATCATTAGTTTTTATTATTTGCTTAGGTTTAATTCTAATTCTCTTTTGCTTAATTCTTTCAATCATTTTTATTAATTCAAACTCTTCAATTTTAGGGGATAGAAGATTATATATTATTATACTGCTTGGTGTTTTGCTCTATCTTATCCCTACTACCGCATCAATCATTTCGGAGTATATAAAAATCCATTTAAAGTAAAAAACATCCTCATAAGAAAGCTCCTCATAGGTATGCCGATAAAGTGATTGCGACGCAACAATGATGCTATGAAAAACTTCTGCCAGTAACCAAATCATTAAATTTCAACTCATAATTACAAACTCATAATTCAATAGTTATCTTTGCGCACTCCCGCTTAAATGGCGGGACAGGTTTATGAAATATGCAAACGAAATAAGCAAGCGGCGCACATTCGCCATCATCAGTCACCCCGATGCCGGCAAGACAACACTCACAGAAAAGTTTTTATTATTTGGCGGCGCTATACAAACCGCCGGAGCTGTAAAAAGCAACAAAATAAAAAAACATGCTACATCAGATTTCATGGAAATAGAAAGGCAGCGGGGAATTTCAGTGGCAACTTCGGTAATGAGCTTTGAATACAAAAATATGCTGGTGAATTTGCTGGATACTCCCGGACATAAAGATTTTGCTGAAGATACTTACAGAACATTAACGGCAGTGGACAGCGTAGTGCTGGTTATTGATTGCGTGAAAGGTGTGGAGGAGCAAACAAGAAGACTGATGGAAGTATGCAGGATGAGAGCTACACCGGTAATTGTATTTGTAAATAAATTAGACCGTGACGGCAAAAATCCTTTTGACCTTTTAGATGAAATAGAAAATGAATTAAACATAAAACTGCATCCGTTAAGCTGGCCCATTGGCATGGGCAGAGATTTTAAAGGTGTTTATAATTTATTTGATAAGAGCCTGCTTTTATTCCATCCAAATCAAAAAGCAACTGAAGAAGATTACCTGCCATTGAAAGACTTAAACGATGATACACTTCAAAAAAAGATAGGAGAAAAGGAAGCAGAACAATTAAGAGAAGATGTGGAATTGATAGAAGGTGTATATGGTCCGTTTGATAAGGAGCCTTATTTGCAGGGCAAAGTAGCGCCTGTGTTTTTCGGAAGCGCAATTAATAATTTTGGGGTAAAGGAATTGTTGGAAACATTCATCCAGATCGCTCCCCTCCCATTGCACCGTGCGGTAACTACAAGAGTTGTTGAACCAACTGAAAATAAGTTCAGTGGTTTTATTTTTAAGATACATGCCAATCTCGATCCCAAACATCGTGACAGGATCGCATTCCTTCGGGTTTGCGCAGGCAAGTTTGAGCGGAACAAATATTTTCATCATGTTCGGCTGGGTAAAGATGTAAGATTCAGTAACCCCTATACTTTTTTAGCTAGAGATAAAGATGTGATTGACACTGCATTTGCGGGTGATGTGATTGGCTTATTTGATACCGGGAATTTTAAGATCGGTGATACTTTAACTGAAGGTGAGGATTTTTATTTTACAGGAATTCCTTCGTTCTCTCCTGAAATTTTTAAAGAGGTGCGGAACAAAGACCCGATGAAAACAAAGCAACTGGAAAAAGGATTGCTGCAATTAACTGATGAAGGAGTAGCGCAATTATTCACACAGTTTGGCGGCAATAAAAAAATAATCGGTTGTGTTGGTGAGCTGCAGTTTGAAGTGATACAATACCGTTTGTTACATGAGTACGGAGCATCAGTTCAATTAAATAATCTGCTGTTTTATAAAGCGTGTTGGCTAACCAGTACCGATCCAAAAAAACTGGAAGAGTTCATTCGTTTTAAGCAGGCAAACATTGCAAATGATAAAGACGGACACCTGGTTTACCTTGCCCAAAGCGAATGGTTCTTAAACACAGAGCGCAGGAATAATCCGGATATTGAATTTCATTTTACAAGTGAGATACATAAATAGCGAGTAGCAAGTAGTGAGTAGCGAGTAGCAAGTAGTGAGTTGTGAGTAGTGAGTTGTGAGTAGAATGTTGATAGTTAATTTGTGGAGTAAGTGAAAGAATATTTTTTATAGAAAAAAGTATTATAAATTATCCTGCAATCTTTCTTACAAAAGGAATAAGTTTTATCAGTTTTATAATTATGTATGAGATAACCAAAACAATAAGTGCTTTTAAAAGTATGGCCCACGCAGGATTCCAGCTTTGTACTGTTTCATAATAATTCCTGTCCTCTGAAAAAATAAATTCTATTACAAGCACATGTACCAGGTAAATACCAAAGGTACAGGCGCTGATCTGAGTAATGATATTTCTGAAAATATTTGAGGTTGTATCTCTTACCTTATTTTTAAACCAAAGAAAAAGCGCAGTGATACACAATACTACATCAGGTGTAAAATCTGTTGCGATCAGATCCTCTGTATGAGCAAATCCGAGCCGATAACATATATATGGTGTGATGATCGAAATTGCAAACCCTGCAACACCAAGCAAATAAATTTTGTTAAGCGTTCCTGAAGAAAATGAAAAGTTGATCAAATAATATCCAAGCAGGAAATAACCGATATAGCCTGTAAAAATATTTAATTCAACGCTTGTATTTAAGCCTGTGATAATATTTATTATTCCCAAAACTGAATTGGTGATAAGCCAGAGCATAAGAAAATATAAAATATTTTTTTCACTAGCTGATTTTATATAAACATTTATAATGGGCCAGGCAAGATAAATTCCTATCATCATGTATAAAAACCATAAATGGTATGCTACAGGTCCCTGGTAAAATATTTTGATTTGCTCTTTTATATTTATTGATGACAATGGTTCTTTGTAATCAATTGTTTTAAAAAGGATATAAATTATGCTCCAGCAAATAAGCGGTATAATAAGTTTAGGCAGGCGTTTCAGCAATAATTCTTTTATAGTTATTGCCCTGTCCGGTCTTAATAAAAATGCGCCACTTAAAACAACAAACATGGGAACACAAAACCTTACCAATCCATTATAAATATTGGCTGCCCACCAATCGCTATTTGATATTTCTCCATAATGTTCAACATAGTCTGATGCAATGTGCAGAATAATAACAGCAAAAACGGCAAGCGCTCTTAATACATCAGCAAAGAAAAAATGCGGCGAAATTTTGGCTGGAAGCATGAAGGTTGAAATCTGTCTGTAACCTAAAATAAATTATCGTAATAAAAAAACAGATCCTTTTTTATTTACGCTTCCGCAGGTTGTTTGGGCTTTAATAATATATACAAAAGCAGCAGTTTCCTGTAACTGACCTTTATATTTTCCATCCCAGCAGTTTGCAGAATTGGTTGAATGAAAAACCCTTTCGCCAAAACGATTGTAAATACTAAAATCAAGTTCAGTTACATTTCCCCAATATTTTAATCCAAAGCAATCATTTATTCCGTCGCCATTTGGTGTAAATGCTGATGGCATAAAATACCCGCTTGTATTGTTGAATCCAACATTCACTGTAACGGTGTCTGTATTTTTACAACCATTATTATCGGAACCCCGCACTATAAATAATGTTGTGGCAAGTGGCTTTGCTATTGGGTTTGATGCAGTGCTGTCGTTCAGATCTTTTCCTGGTTGCCAAATATATTGTCCGCCACCTGCTACACTTAATTGCGAAAAATTATTTGTGCAATCAATGTCATTTGTCTTAGATGCTTTAATTAACGGCAATGGCAATA
>OLLO01000849.1_pt1 | contig 15249 bp, 8 predicted proteins | sample 1604551 | NCBI WGS metagenome assembly OLLO01 (sample SAMEA104055720, study PRJEB20765) | soil metagenome | biome: Arctic tundra; feature: Polygonal ground; material: soil | place: USA | collected 2011-09 | depth 0-0.5 m
AATGGATAAATATTTAAGAAGTAAAGTTGGAGACTGGAGCACAGAAACATACCAGGAAGTAAATACTGCCGCGGCTATGGGGCTTTCTGTTTAGTGCCTTATTATAATAAAGTATGTTAAACCCATCTTATAAAAATAAGGATGGGTTTTTAATTTGTATGCAATTACAACTATTTTGCATCATAAGCAATCAATTAAGCAGCAGCATCGCTAACGTTTCTTGTCTTTATTTAAACAGGTATTATGAATTATAAAAAATACAGTCTTCTCTTTGCCTTTATTCTTCTCTTTTCTTTTCTGCAAACAAATTTATTTGCACAGGCAAATGATTATACTAAACAATGGAAACAGGTTGATGAACTCATAAAGAAAGGTCTTACAAAATCTGCATTGGAAGAGACAGTAAAAATTTATGAAACAGTTAAAAAAGATAATAATGATCCTCAAATAATTAAAGCCTTACTCTTCCGGGTTACATTGAGCAGAAACCTGCAGGAAGATGCAAACGTAAAAAGCATTGCACTCGTTGAAAAAGAAATACAATCATCCAAACAACCTGCAAGATCCATACTGAACAGCATCCTGGCAGAAATGTATTGGAACTTTTTACAACAGAACAGGTACAAACTTTATAACAGAACCAAAACAATTGATTTTAAAAAAGATGATATCCTGACATGGGGGATAGATGATCTGCATAAAAAAATTGGTGAGCTTTATCTTACGTCTATTAAAGAAGAAAAACTTCTGCAACAAACAAAGCTGGATCCTCTTGATGCAATTATCATTAAAGGAAATGTACGCTACCTGCACCCCACATTATACGATCTGTTGGCACATAGGGCACTGGAATATTTTAAAAGCGATGAAAGAGATATTAACCGACCTGCTTATGCTTTTGAAATAAAAGATGAAAAGGCTTTCGCACCCGCTGCAGAATTTGCATCCCATAAATTTGTTAACAAAGATTCTGCCTCGCTGCATTATTATGCATTAACCATTTTTCAAAAGCTTTTAAAATTTCATGAAACGGATGCAAAACCTGATGCACTGATTGATGCAGACATTGAAAGGATAAGTTTTGCAAATCAATATGGAGTGATGCAAAATAAAAATGAGTTATTTGTTAGGGCGCTAAAAAATATAAGTGATAAATATCCTGATAATCCTGCATCCTCAGAAGCAATATATTTAGTCGCCCAAGACATGTATGATAATGCCTTTGCTGGTGCCTTGAAAAAAGATTCAGTTTCAAAATATACACTCATAAAAGCAAAAGTGATTTTTGATAACCTCGTTAAAAAATTCCCTGAAAGCGAAGGCGGAATCAATGCGCAAAACAGGATAAAGGGAATGTTACAAAAAGAGCTGCTATTTACATCAGAAAAAGTAAATGTACCCGATGAGCCTTTTAGAACATTGGTTAATTACAAAAATATTTCTGCAGTAAATTTTAGAATAATTGAACTTACTCCTGAATTTAAAAAACTAATAGAAACCAATTCCGACAATGATCAGCTTTGGAATAAACTTATTTCTCAAAAATCTATAAGGAGCTGGAAGCAAACTTTGCCATTGCCGGATGATTATAAAACTCATTCAACAGAAATTAAAAATGATGCATTACCCGTTGGCGAATATGCATTGCTGGCAAGCGCTGCAGAAGATTTTAACCTGAATAAAAATCCGCTATCAGCCCAGTATTTTCATGTCTCCAACATCAGTTATATAAATAACGGTACTGAATATTTTGTATTGGACCGCACAACAGGAAAGCCTCTATCGGGCGCTAAAGTACAGGTGTGGAATCAGCGATACGATTATAATACAAGAAAAAATATATTTGAGAAACTGGAACTTTTAACTGCAGATAAAAATGGATATATCAAAATAGCTGAAACTAAAAAGAATGAACAACGTAACATTCGTTTAGAGATAACTTACCAAAAAGATAAATTATTCCTGGATAATTCTCAGTACAATTATTATTATAACTCTGAAGATGAAGCGTATGATAATCAAAAAGAATATGATGAAGACAAAGCAAAAATATTTTTATTTACTGACAGGAGCATTTACCGCCCGGGACAATTGGTATATTTTAAAGGAATTGGCATAACGCAGAATTACAAAACAAAGAAGAATCAACTTCTCACAACTAAAGATTCTATAAATGTAGAATTAAAAGATGCAAATTATCAAAAGGTAGATTCCATAAAAGTTTTATTGAATGAATTTGGTTCGTTCAATGGGAAATTCAGATTACTCGAAAATAAACTGAATGGAAACTTTGGTTTATCTATTACTAATGGATTAAAAAATATTGGTCAAATTTCTTTTTCTGTAGAAGAATATAAGCGTCCAAAATTTTATGCAGAGTTTGAAAAAGTAAAAGGCACTTACCGTGTGAATGATAAAATAAAGATCACCGGCTTTGCAAAGGCTTATGCAGGCAATAATATTGATGGGGCAAATGTAAAATATCGAGTAACAAGAGTAGCAAGATTTCTTTACCAGTGGATGTGGTGGGGACGCAGCATGCCTCGTTCCTCTCCTATTGAAATTACTAATGGCGAAATTAAGACCGGCGCTGATGGAAAATTCACCATCGGGTTTGAAGCTATTCCTGATCTAAGCATTGATAAAAGTACCGAACCTGTTTTTGATTATAAAGTTGAAGCAGATGTTACAGACATCAATGGCGAAACAAGAAGCACTTCTGCAATCGTTCCTGTTGGATACAAGGCTTTGGATCTGCAAATAACATTACCATCAACAGATGCCATTCCGGTTGATAGTTTAAAACACATTTTCGTAAGCACAAAAAACTTAAGCGGAGAATTTGAGCCATCGAGAGTCGATGTAAAAATTTATAAACTTCAAACGCCGCAAAGACTTATCCGCAGCCGTTATTGGGCTGCGCCTGACCAGTTCGTTATGAGCAATGAGGAATACATAAAATATTTTCCAAAGGATGAATACAATAACGAGAATAAAAAAGAAACCTGGGCAAAGGGAGAATTAATCTTTTCAAAAACTGATTCAACTAAACCTACCGGCAACTGGCAACTAACAACTGCCAACTTCTCTCAAGGATGGTATGTGGTAGAAGCAACCTCAAAAGATAAATACGGGCAGGATGTAAAAGATGTAAAATATTTTCAGTTGTATGATATGAAAGCATCTTCATTGCCTGCGCCTGCATACACATGGAATACAATTATAAAAAATGTAGTTGAGCCGGGAGAAAAAGCGCAATTCATTACAGGCACATCTGCCAATAATATTTTTCTAATTCAGCAAAAAAGTAAAACATCGTCTGACGGTCCCCGTCTGACGACAACCTATCAATACTATACATTAAACAACGAAAAGAAAATTTTTGAATTTCCCACTACAGAAGAAGACCGTGGTGGTTTTGGTGTATCGCAATTCTTTATAAAAGACAACAGGATCTATTCAAATTCATGGAATGTAATGGTGCCATGGACCAACAAACAACTCGACATAACTTTTGAAACTTATCGTGATAAAACTTTACCCGGCAGCGAAGAAAAATGGAAAGTAAAAATTTCAGGGAACAAAGGTCAAAAAGTTGCAGCAGAAATGCTGGTAAGTATGTATGATGCTTCATTGGACCAGTTTAAAAGCCATAGCTGGAGTGGATTAAATATTTGGCCAGGCTTCCACAAATACAGTAATTGGAATGCAGCACAAAATTTTAATTCAGTACAATCTTTTCAAAAATGGTGGAATGAAGATTATGTTCAACAGAAAGAAAAAAGATATGATGCATTGATGCCGATAGGCTCACAAGGTGTAAGAATAATGCTTCGTGGAAATAGTTCTATCCCGAGTGAATCAATGATGCAAAATAAAGAAGTATTAAATGAAGTTGTCATGGCTTCTCCAAAAAAAATAGAGGAAGAAGATAAAGTTTATACAAAAGTAGAATACACGTTACCTAATGGTGACCAATTTCAAAATGGTAGGATTGTAAAAAAGTATGAACGAGTTAATCAAAATCAAATTGATCAATTGCAAATTCAAATTCGAAAAAATTTCAACGAAACTGCATTCTTCTTTCCCGAATTAAGAACAGATAAAGATGGCAATATTGAATTCAGTTTTACAATGCCCGAAGCGCTTACACAATGGAAGCTGATGACTTTTGCGCATACAAAAGATCTTTCAAGTGGTTATGCAGAAAGAACTGTCATCACTCAAAAAGAATTAATGGTACAGCCCAATGCACCAAGGTTTTTAAGAGAAGGAGACCGGATGGAATTCAGCGCTAAAATTGTAAACCTTGGTGAAAAAGAAATTACAGGTGTTGCACAATTGCAATTGCTGAATGCAACTACAATGAACCCGATCGATACATGGTTTAAAAATATTGCACCACAAAAATCTTTTACAATCCATGCAGGGCAAAGTGCTGCTGTAAAATTCAGCATTGAAATTCCTTACAATTATAATAATGCTTTGGTTTATAGAATAGTCGCAAAAGCCTCCCCCACTGGGGGAGGTTTGGAGGGGGCCGTAAGTGATGGCGAAGAAGCTGCAATCCCTGTTCTTACCAATCGCATGTTAGTTACAGAAACTATGCCTTTGCCGGTAAGAGGAAACACAACTAAAAATTTCACGTTCCAAAAATTATTGAACTCTGGCAGCAGCACAACGTTGACAAATTTTTCATTGACCACAGAATTTACAACCAATCCTGCATGGTATGCTGTACAGGCATTGCCCTATTTAATGGAATATCCTTATGAATGTGCAGAGCAAACATTCAATCGCTATTATGCCAATAGTATTGCATCAAAAATTGTAAACTCTTCTCCTAAAATAAAAAAGGTATTTGAATCATGGGCTTCAAAAGTCTCCCCCACCGGGGGAGATTTAGAGGGGGCCGCATTGCTTTCCAATCTTCAAAAGAATGAAGAATTAAAATCTGTTTTGTTGCAGGAAACACCATGGGTATTGCAGGCGCAAAATGAAACACAGCAAAAGAAAAACATTGCATTGTTGTTTGATATGATCCGCATGAGTAAAGAACTGGAATCTTCTCTTACCAAATTAAAAGATATGCAGGCTTCCAATGGCGGCTTTGTATGGTTCAAAGGCGGACGTGATGATCGTTACATGACACAATATATTATCACAGGGATCGGTCATTTAAAAAAGCTAAGAGCTATTACAAAACAACATGAACAAAAAATAAATGCCATACTACAAACTGCTATCCCATATTTAGATAAAAGATTGAAAGAGGATTATGACAACCTGATAAAATACAAAGTCAATCTTAACAACAATAATTTAAGCACTATAGCAATTCATTATTTGTATATGCGCAGCTTCTTCCCTGAATATCCAATTGCAAAAGAAACACAAACTGCCTATAATTATTATCGTGAGCAAGCAAAAAAATACTGGCTCAGTCAAAGTAAATATATGCAGGCAATGATCGCATTATCGCTGCACAGAACCAATGATAATACAGCACCGCAGGCAATTACCAGGTCATTAAAAGAGAACTCCATCAACAATGAAGAATTAGGAATGTATTGGAAAGAATGGGATAACCGTGGCTGGTGGTGGTACCAGGCTCCTATCGAATCGCAGGCAATGATGATAGAAGCTTTCAGTGAAGTTGATAAAGACAATAAAGTAGTTGACGATCTTAAAACATGGCTGCTTAAAAATAAACAAACCAATAACTGGAAAACCACCAAAGCCACTGCAGAAGCATGTTACGCATTATTATTGCAAGGCACCGATTGGCTGAGTGAAGAAAAAAATGTAACCATAAAATTAGGCAGCACGATCATAAACAGTAAAGATGAAAAGCAGGAAGCGGGTACAGGCTATTTCAAAACAAAAATTGATGGCGACAAAGTAAAACCTGAAATGGGAAATATTTCTGTAACGGTCTCACCAATAAACCAATTAACGGATAAACCAATTAACGGCTCTGCGGCATGGGGCGCCGTTTACTGGCAATATTTTGAAAATCTTGATAAAATAACTTTTGCGGAAACACCGCTTAAGCTCAGCAAAAAATTATTCATCGAAAAAAATTCTGATACAGGTCCGGTGCTTACACCTGTAAATGACGGAACGCAATTAAAAGTTGGCGATAAAATAAAAGTGCGGATAGAATTAAGAGTTGACCGTGATATGGAATACGTTCACATGAAAGATATGAGGGCATCTTGCATGGAGCCGGTAAATGTTATCAGCCAATATAAATACCAGGGCGGTCTCGGATATTATGAAAGTACCAAAGATGCAAGCACCAACTTCTTTTTTGGCTGGCTTGCAAAAGGCACTTACGTTTTTGAATACCCGATGTTTGTAACACACAGTGGCAACTTCAGCAATGGCATTACAACTATTCAATGCATGTACGCCACTGAGTTTACAGCACACAGCGAAGGCGTAAGAGTAAATGTTGCGGAGTAGGTATCAGGCCACTGCAGTGGCCAGACACCTAAAGCATTAGTCTTTTCGGCGAGCCTTTTCTTATATTTGTCCCTATAATTATCGGGATTGATTTTTGGTAACCGGCATTTGTTTATTAATTAAACATCGTTGTGTCACTCACTTCATCGGCATACCAACAGGCATCATTTTTTTGCATTCACGCAAAGATGCTAAGGAACAAAGACGCTAAGTCATCTTTGCTAACTTATTAATCTTTGCGCCTTTGCGTGAAAAAATAACACAACTCAATGTATAGAACACACACATGTGGCGAATTAAGGATCGCAGATCTAAATAAAGAAGTTAGCCTTGCCGGCTGGGTGCAAACTGTTCGCAAATTCGGCAGCATCACATTTGTTGACCTGCGGGATCGATATGGGATTACGCAATTATTATTTTCAGAAACACTGAATGCTGACCTGGATGCAAATCCTTTGGGAAGAGAATTTGTTTTGCAGGTGAAGGGCAAAGTGAATGAGCGCAGCAATAAAAATAAAAACATTCCAACTGGTGATATTGAAATTGTTGTTTCAGAATTTACTATTTTAAACAAGTCAGCAGTTCCACCGTTCACCATACAGGATGATACCGACGGTGGCGAAGATATAAGAATGAAATATCGCTTCCTTGATCTTAGGAGAAATGCGGTTAAAAAAAATATTGAACTCCGCTATGCAGTAAACCGTGCCGCAAGAAATTATCTGCACCAGAATAATTTCATTGACATTGAAACACCTTTCTTAATTAAATCAACTCCGGAAGGTGCAAGAGATTTTGTAGTTCCTTCACGAATGAATCCGGGAGAATTTTATGCCCTGCCGCAATCTCCGCAAACATTTAAGCAATTATTGATGGTAAGCGGTTACGACCGGTATTATCAAATTGTAAAATGTTTCCGTGATGAAGACCTGAGAGCAGATCGCCAGCCGGAGTTTACACAGATAGATTGTGAAATGGCATTTGTAGAGCAGGAAGATATTCTGCAGATGTTTGAAGGCATGGTTAAGAATATTTTTAAAGAAGTAAAAGGCATTGATTACACAGAGCCTGTACAAATTATGACATGGGAAGAAGTAATGTGGAATTATGGCAATGACAAGCCGGATATTCGTTTTGAAATGAAGATCACTAATCTCAAGTTTCCTGCACATACTTTTCCCAAAAAAGAAAGCAAAGAAAGTTTGATTGGTGAAGTGGATTTTAAAGTGTTTGATGAAGCAGAGACAGTAGTCGCAATTGCGGTTCCAGAAGGAGTTTATTATACTAGAAAAAAGGTAGACGAATTAACTGATTGGGTTAAACGTCCTCAAATTGGCATGAAAGGTATAGTCATAATTAGGTGTAACGAAGATGGAACTTATAATAGCAGCGTCAATAAGTTTTACAGTGAAGAAAAATTGAAAGCCATTGCAGAATATGCCAATGCAAAGCTAGGTGATCTGATTCTCATTCTTGCCGGTGCAGAAGAAAAAACCAGAAAAGCAATCAGTGAATTGAGAATGGAAATGGCAGAAAGACTTGGCTTAAGAAAGAAAGATGAATTCAAACTTTTGTGGGTTACTGATTTCCCTTTGTTTGAATATGATGAAGAAGGCAATCGCTGGGTGGCACGTCATCATCCTTTTACTTCTCCAAAGCCTGAGCATATTGAAGTGATGATAAACAATGATCCTAAAATAAAAGATCCAGATAAATATTTGGAACATCCTTATGCAAATATTAAGGCGAATGCTTATGATATGGTGTTGAACGGAAACGAGATCGGCGGCGGGTCAATAAGAATTTTTAAAAGAGACCTGCAGGAAAAAATGTTTGCTGCCCTCGGTATGAGCAAAGAAGAAGCACAACATAAGTTTGGATTTTTACTTGGCGCATTTGAATATGGCGCTCCTCCACATGGTGGCATTGCTTTTGGCTTTGACAGGCTCTGTGCAATTCTCGGCGGCAGTGAATCTATCAGGGATTTTATTGCTTTCCCGAAAAATAATAGCGGACGTGATGTAATGATAGATGCACCATCAACTATTGATGATAAACAGTTTGATGAGTTGCAGATAAAATTAGATTTGAAATAATTAGTAACTTTAGTAAGATGAAGATTCAGATTGAACCTCATACCTTACAAAAAGCAATAGAAAGAGGTGCTACTGAGAAGGAAATAATAGAAGTGCTGGAATCAGGGATAAATATTTTAGGCAAATACGGAAGACCAGGTAAATCCAAAGTATTTCTCTTTAACAATAAAAGGATTGGCAGGTATTATGAACAGAAAAAGATTGAAGTCTATTATGTAATTGAACGGGAAACAATTTTTACAATAACAGTATATGTCTTTTACGGAAAATTTTAAATTATGACAATTCATTACGACAGTAAAACCGATCTTTTATATTTAAGAATTGAGTCTGCTACACAGGAAGTAATTAATAAAAGAGTCTCAGAAGAAATGGTTTTGGATATTGGAGAAAATGAAAAAATAATAGGTATAGAAATTATGGATGCATCTAAACATATAAATCTCGAAAAGTTGATGCCTATTGAATATTCAAAGGCTCTTTAAATTATTCGCAACCTTGTTATAAATCCAACCAGGCTTTTTTATTGCAGCTTATTTTATGTATACAGATTATCTCGAAGAGAAATAACTAATTTTTTTCACTTTTCTTTTTACACTAATCATTCTAACTTCTTTCTTATTCAAAATTAAATATGAAATATTACAACTCTTCTAACTGTGTAAACTGATCTCAGCAATCGTCTTCTCTTAAATTTTTAAATTGAATTAATTTTACACTTTCTCAGTAAAAAATTATTGTGGCACAAACACCATTAGCAGAACGACTTCGTCCTAATACTTTAGACGATCTTGTGGGTCAGGAACATCTCACCGGCAAAGGAAGCATTTTGCGTACTGCTATTGAGCAGGGGAAAATTCCATCAATGATTCTTTGGGGTCCACCCGGAGTTGGTAAAACCACTATAGCAAATATCATTGCACATACACTCAATGCATCATTTTATACTTTAAGTGCAATTTCTTCAGGTGTAAAAGAAGTGAGAGAAATAATTGAAGAAGCAAAATCAAAAGAAAAAGCAATTTTATTTATTGATGAGATACATCGCTTTAATAAAGGTCAGCAGGATGCATTACTTGGCGCTGTAGAAAAAGGCATAATTACTTTAATAGGCGCTACCACAGAAAATCCTTCTTTTGAAGTTATCAGCTCTTTGCTTAGCCGTTGCCAGGTATATGTTTTAAAGCCTTTGAATAAAAAAGATCTTACTAAACTATTACATGAGGCAATTGAAAAAGATATTTTTCTAAAAGAAAAAAAGATAGAATTAAAAGAAACAGAAGCGCTGCTGAATATTTCCGGCGGCGATGCAAGAAAACTTTATAATCTTTTAGAGTTGGTAGCATCCCAGTTCCCCTCTCCTGAAGGAGAGGAGGTTGGGGGTGAGGTTACAGATGATCTCGTAATGCAGATTGCCCAACAAAAAATTGCTTTGTATGATAAAAAAGGCGAGCAGCATTATGATATCATTTCTGCATTTATAAAAAGCATGAGAGGCAGCGACCCAAATGGCGCTGTATACTGGCTTGCACGAATGATAGAGGGCGGAGAAGATGTAAAATTCATTGCACGGCGTATGATGATATTTGCCAGTGAAGATGTTGGCAATGCCAATCCTAATGCACTTTTGCTGGCAACCAATACTTTCCAGGCTGTGCATGTTATTGGCTATCCCGAGGCAAGAATTATTTTATCTCAGTGTGCCACTTACCTTGCTTCCTGTGTAAAAAGCAATGCAAGTTACATGGCAATTAGTGAGGCAATGGATGCTGTTAAGCAACATGGCGATCTGCCTGTGCCTTTGCACATCCGAAATGCGCCAACAAAACTTATGAAAAATTTGAATTACGGAAAAGATTATAAATACTCACATTTAGGCAAGGGAAATTTTATTGAACAGGAATATTTACCAGAAAAACTTTCGGGTACAAAATTTTATGATCCCGGTGATAATGCAAGAGAGAATGAGCTTAGAAAATTTTTAAAAGACAGATGGAAAGATAAATACGGTTACTAAATGTGAATATATTCGTATCCAATGTTTATTTCTGCCATTCCTTCTGTGGATAACCTTGTTAGAAAGACGTGTAAATTATAACCTAAAAAAATTTGGAATTCGCTCCCTTACAATACTACCTTGTGTATGCAATTAGAGGAGCGAAATTCTATAAAAAGTTGATCGCAAATTTAAAAGCAAAGGCATCGGGTTAGTAAGTGTACAAGCTTCGGCTGGTATTAAATACAAAACTTGGTGCTTTTTTTATTGCCATAACTTCAGTATATTTTCCATCTGAGAATTTATTTTATTCCTACGCCATCCAATAGTTAATTTGCAGGATGAATATTACCTGGTCATGCAAAGCGTTCAACACCTTAACACCTGATGAATTATATTCTATCTTACAATTAAGAAATGAAGTTTTTGTTGTGGAACAAAACTGTGTTTTCCAGGATTGTGATGATAAAGATCAACAGTCATATCACTTTATGGGATGGCAGCACAATAAACTCATTGCTTACACCCGTTTAATGCCTGCAGGCCTTGCTTATGAAGAAATATCAATTGGAAGAGTTATAATATCGCCATCAATAAGACGTATCAAAATTGGCAAAGAACTTATGATAAGATCTATTGATAAACTGCATGAACTATTTGGAAAAATGCCTGTAAAAATCGGTGCACAGCTATATCTAAAACGCTTTTACGAATCACTCGGTTTTACACAAAGCAGCGATGTTTATTTAGAAGATGGCATAGAACATATAAAAATGATTCGGAATTAATTCCTTTTTCACAATAAAGCACACATAGTGCCGTTATTCATTAGCGAATAACTTTTTTAGTTTAGTTATTCAGTAAGAATTATATCCAATATCTGTAGAAAGACAAATCTGATCTTCTTATGAAAAAACGTTTACAAACCGTTTTTCTGATGAAATTCGGTATACGCCTGGGGGCATTTACGAAAGCGATATGGAAAGAAAAGCTGCGCATCAGTTAAGATGCCCTGCTAAATTTTAAAATAATATTTTATGAATACGATAATTAATATACGAGTTCATTTTTTTAAAAGCTTACTGTTATTAACAGCATTTTTTTTATTAGAAAGTTTTTTAATCAAACCTGACTATAAAAAAATTTCATTAAATATCGTAATTGTAAAAGTTGAGCAGGAGAGCAACGATATTGCTGTATCTGTAAAAACATCAAAAAACAATAAGGTTGAGTTTTATATGTTTAACGTAGAAGGAAAGCTAATAAAAGAATTAAACATAAGCGGCTCAAAAAAAATAAATATTACACAGCTTGAAAAAGGATTGTACACGTATGATTTTTTCAGCAAAGATGAAAGATTAAAAAGCGGAAAAATAGAATTAAAATAATTTAAAATGTTGTTCATCTATGAGTAACATCCGGCAAAGTATATAATAAAAGTTAAGCCCTGGAAAACGATGCACAATCATGTGTAATGTAAACCCCTGAAACCACATTCATTTAACTTTGTTACTATGCTTTGCCTTCTTTTTTGATAAACATTTATTAATACTTCACCTTCTTTTAATAATTATTATTTATTTTATGCGAAACTTATAATATGAAAAAAGGACAACTAACAGCACTGATAATTTTTGCAATCGTATTTACATCCTGTGAGTTCAAATGCAATATTGGAAAAGACACTGAAAAGAAGGATCAGCAGAAAGATAGTACGATTCAAAAACCATCAAATAAAAACAACTCTCCACAAACACTTAATGGCATTGAATTAAGTACAAAAGAAGTGCAGGTAAACAGGGCTTTCCTCTCTTTAGAAAGCGGAAATCTTGTACCATCAGATAATACCGTAGCATTAGGTGAAAAGATTAGTTTGGTTATTAACATTGATAATGGCTGGAAAGAAATTGACGGTAAAAGCTTTATTGGCGCTTCTGAAAAAATAACAACAGATAATGGAACAACACTGCCTGACACAGGTGACATGTTTGCAGCTTATGATCAAACCGGTCTTGATCCTACAGACGCAAAAGTTATTACACTAAAAGCAATAATAACCAGCAAGCCTTCTGGTCCGGTGGAATATTACGTTGTAAACTTTAGAGTGTGGGATAAAAAAGGAAGCGGAGAAATTACCGGTAAATATAAGTTCTATATAAAATAATTTACCTCAATTCCTTATTTAAAAATTTTGCTGTATAGCTTTCTTTATTTTTAATAAGATCTTCCGGCGTGCCTTCAAATAAAATTCTGCCTCCTTCATCTCCGCCTTCAGGGCCAAGGTCAATTATATGATCAGCAATTTTAATAACGTCCATATTATGTTCAATAACTAAAACCGTATTGCCTCTGTCAACTAATTTATTCAATACATCAGCAAGGTGCTGAATATCCTGGAAATGCAAACCCGTTGTAGGCTCATCTAAAATATAAAATGTTTTTCCCGTATCTCTTTTTCCCAATTCAGTGGAAAGTTTCACCCGTTGAGCTTCACCACCACTAAGGGTTACAGCGCTTTGTCCCAATGTTATATATCCTAATCCTACATCCTGCAATACTTTTATCTTTCTATATATGTAGGGTACGTTTTTAAAGAACTCTACCGCTTCATCCACCGTCATATCTAATACATCACTGATGGATTTTCCTTTGTATCGTATCTCCAACGTTTCGCGATTGTACCTTTTACCATTACACTTTTCGCAATGCACATATACATCAGGCAAAAAATTCATTTCAATAACTTTCATTCCACCACCTTCGCAAACATCGCATCTCCCGCTTTTTACATTAAAAGAAAAACGGCCTGCTGTATAGCCCCGAATTTTTGCCTCAGGCACAGCAGCAAATAATGTTCTGATATCAGTAAAAAATCCGCAATAAGTTGCAGGGTTGCTTCTTGGTGTTCTGCCAATTGGTGACTGATTTATTTCAATCACCTTATCAATATTTTCCAATCCATCAATAGTTTTAAATTCCATCGGGGTTATTTTACTATTGTATGCATGTTTGCTTAAAATTGGATAAAGTGTTTCATTTATTAAAGTTGATTTACCGCTTCCACTTACACCGGTAATGCAAATAAATTTTCCTAACGGAAATGTTGCGGTTACATCCTTTAAATTATTTCCTGAAGCCCCTTTTAATTTTAATGTTTTCCCATTCCCTTTTCTTCTTTCTGCAGGAACAGGAATTTTTTTATGCCCGTTGAGATAAGAAGAAGTTACAGTGTCTAATTTCAAAAGATCTTTTGGTATACCTGATGCAACAATTTCTCCACCATGCTTGCCGGCATCGGGGCCAATATCAATCAAATAATCTGCAGCAAGCATAATGTCTTTATCATGCTCAACAACTATAACACTGTTACCAATATTGCGTAAATTATTTAATGCATCTATTAAACGATGATTATCCCTCTGATGCAATCCAATGCTTGGCTCATCTAAAATATATGTTATCCCCTGCAGCTGCGATCCAATTTGTGTGGCAAGCCTTATACGCTGAGATTCTCCACCACTAAGGCTTTTAGAAGACCGGCTCATGCTGAGATAATTTAAACCTACATCTAATAAAAACTGAAGCCGATCTCTTATCTCTTTTAAAATATCCTTTGCTATCTGGTTCTGCCGGTTACTTAACCTATCTTCAATTTCATCAAACCAAACAATTAATTTATCAAGATTTAATTCGCTTAGTTCTGCAATATCTCTTCCATCAATTCTAAACCATAAACTTTCCTTTCTTAATCTTTTTCCATTGCATGTTGTACAGGTCTTTAGTTGAAAATATTTTTCCACCCATGCTCTCATTCCTTCACTGGTGGTGCTGGCGCTAAACCATCTTTTAAGCATGTTTACTATGCCTTCATATTCTGTTGTATAGTATGCTTTAGTTCCATCAACTTCTTCATTTTCATTATCTGTAATAATTGTTTCATTCAGGTCAAATTCTACTGTATCATCACCATTCACTTCTTCTTTACCATACAAAAGAATATTTAATGACCTTGGGGATAATTCTTTTAGCGGTTTATCTAAATTGATCTTATGTTTTTTTGCAACCTGCTGAACCTGTTTAAAAACATATGCCTGGCGTTCTTCTCCCAGCGGAGCGATACCACCTTCGTTAATACTTAATTTCCAATCAGGAATTATTGCCTCCGGATTTACCTGGTACACACTTCCAAGTCCTTTACAGGTTGGGCATGCGCCATAAGGCGAATTAAAAGAAAAGCTATTTGGCGATGGCTCTTCATAGCTGATGCCGGTGTCTTCACACATCAATTGTTTTGAATACTGCACCAAAGCCTCCCCAAACCCCTCCGAAGGAGGGGCTTTTAAGAAGCCTTCTTCAGCCAAAAGATCTTTCGATTTAGAAAAATCTTCGTAAGTCTCCCCTTTCGGGGGAGATTTAGAGGGGGCTACAAATATCAAATCTTTGCCTAATTGCAAAGACTTTTGTACACTCTGACTAAGACGTACTTTCATATCATCTGTAACCTGCAGGCGGTCTACTACCAATTCAATATCATGAATTTTATAACGGTCTACCTGCATCTTCGCAACAAGATCTTTTATTTCACCATCAACCCTCACTTTTAGAAAACCTTTTTTTCTTACATCCTCAAACAATTCTCTGTAATGACCTTTACGGCCACGAACCAAAGGTGCCAGCAAAGAGATTTTT